>ENA-OPTB01001908-OPTB01001908.1-human-gut-metagenome-genome-assembly--contig:-NODE-1908-length-14584-cov-9.088650_pt1 | contig 14584 bp, 9 predicted proteins | sample MGYA00241810_ERZ501911 | MGnify/ENA primary metagenome ERZ501911 (study PRJEB25962, sample SAMEA2042304) | human gut metagenome | biome: human gut; feature: human-associated habitat; material: faeces... | reverse complement strand
GGGCCAGCCGCTCCGCTATTCCCAACCGCACAGGAATAGAACACAGACCCAAGGAGGCAGACGGCAAACGTTTCGGGGACTTCGAGATGGACACCATCATCGGCAAAGGCAACAAGAGTGCTATAGTCACAATCATAGAGAGGAGTACAAACATGCTCTTCATGCGCAAGCTTAACAATGGCAAGAACGCCAAGGAACTCGCCAAGATTGTCATCCGATTGCTAAGGCCATACAAAGGATTTGTAAAAACGATTACCACGGACAATGGCAAAGAATTCGCCTGTCACGAAATGATAGCCGATGCGCTCGATACAAAGGTGTACTTTGCCGACCCATACGCATCATGGCAGAAAGGGGCGGTAGAAAACGTAAACGGACTCATAAGACAGTACATTCCAAAGAAAACTGCGTTTGAAGACATTTCACATCAACAAATCACACGATATATGCACGAAATTAACAACAGACCAAGGCAAAAACTGGAGTTTTCAACCCCAAGAGAATGCTTTTTAAACAGAATACTATAAATTTGCACTTGCTGCTTGAATTCGCCAGAATTGCTTACAGATGATAGTGTTAAATGTTGGAAACAAATAAAATCTCTGCATAGCTTGAAATTTATAAAACAAGGTATGAGAATGAAATTTTATGATGAAAAAGGCAACTAGGTGTTTGGTTCTCAACAAGATATCATGTTCACTAAAGTGTTTAACATTGATAGCATGAGAATCAATGTTTATTGGAAATTACCTAATTCAGAATTGTATCCAGATATTAGTTATAAAATCCGGAGAATTTCAAAAGATACCTTAGTTATTGGAGAATATAAAGATTATATTTATATCAACAGTAATTTGTGTCAAGAAATGAAGTAAGAATATGATTCATCAACCCCGTTCCGCCATCGGCAGAACCAATATGCTCAAGGAAGTGACTAACTCACTCGGCGGTCGCTTCACGCTCGACTACGAACATACCGCTCCTACCTACGGACTACCCGGTGGTAAGTGGGTGATGTCTTCCGTGACCGTGGATGACGGAATCCACGATGACGGCCCGCTGATGATGACACGCTTTGCCTACTCAGACGGTATGAAAGACCGCCACGAACGCGAGTTCCTCGGCTTCGGTAAAGTCATCAGCAAGAGCATTGATACCGAAAAAGGCGACTCTGTCGTTTATCGTCAGGCAGTACAACCCTATGACGTGTCTTCTTACTATGCACAAGGCAACGAACTTGTCTCGTCAATGGAAGATGCTGAGGGCAACAAGTACACCGAAACACGCAATGAATACGATGGTTACGACTATGTTAACAAGATTGGTTACGACAAATTCGAGCAGCGCAGCTACTTGAAGTATTGCAACGGAGCGGAAACGTTCTATACCTACGACCCACAACGTCGCAGATTGCAGAACCTCGCCGTAACCTCTTCTGCCGGCACGATTATGGATAACGCTTACAGCTATGATGCCGTGAGCAATGTCCTCTCCATCGCCAATGCAGCACCGCTGCCACAGAGTGGTAAGGCAGGTGGTCAGATGAGCCATACCTATGGTTATGATGCCCTTTATCGCCTGACAAGCGCAAACGGTACATACCGTGGTGCAGACAGTAAGAGCGCATCCTATACCCTTGCGATGAGCTATGACAATATGCACCGCATCAAGTCAAAGAGCCAGCACCTTACCCAACAAGGTGTACAGTTCAATGGCACGCTCAATGCAGGATATGATCTGACCTATACCTATCAGGATTCCTTGGGTCACAAGTTCCAGCTCTCCAAGGTAGAGGACTTGAACTACCGCACCGAGGGAGCACCTAATGAGAAGATTGACAACGGTCATAGATACCTTTACGATGCCAACGGCAACCTTGTTTATATCAACACCAGCCGTGTGAAGAAAGACGGTAAGGAAGACGAACAGGCTACCGAGAAGAAGTATCGCTGGGACGAGGAAAACCGTCTCTTGGCAAGCGATGAGAACGGCTTTGTGGCCAGCTATTGGTACGATGCCGATGGTGAGCGTACCGTGAAGTCAAGCGGTGAGGGCGGACAGGTTTATATCAACTCCGAGTTCTCCGGAGGCATGACCAACACCGCCAAGTTCTCGCTCTACGTCAGCCCCTACCTCGTGGCAAGCCAAGGCGGCCGCTATACCAAGCATATCTACATAGGAAGCCAGCGCATCGTGTCCAAGCTTGGCGATCTCGCCAGCTATGGAGCCGATCCGAGGCGCATACCTTATGCCGGTACGGAAACGGACGGCATTACTGTGGACTATCAGTCGAAGTACAACCGCCAGCAACAGGCCATCAAGGACAACTATGCGGACTTCGGTGTGCCTTACGACGGCGAGGACAACAACGACTATGTGAACGGCCAAGGCTTCTGCTGCAACGATGTCGCCCCGACAATGACCAAGGCCAAGGCTGCGCGTGCCATCGACGGCAACTTCAAGCCCAACGATGACTATGAGAGGTTGCAGTTCTACTACCATCCCGATCATTTGGGTAGCTCCAGCTATATCACCAATCTTGACGGTGAGGTGGTACAGCACATCGAGTATGTACCTTTCGGCGAAGTGTTCATTGAGGAGCGCAACAATACGTGGAACACGCCTTACCTCTTCAATGCCAAGGAGTATGACGAGGAGACTGGTATGTACTATTATGGTGCGAGATACTATGAACCAAGGATTAGTCTGTGGATGAGTACGGATCCGATGCAGGAAAAGTTCATTGATGCTAGTCCATATATTTATTGCTTGCAAAAGCCAATTTCAATCATTGATTATAATGGTGCTGATACGGTATTTATTAATCAACAAGGGAAAGAGGTTCAGAGACTAAAAAGCAGAAATAATGTTACTTTTGTACACGATTTAACAGCAAATTATGTACAGAGTAATGGACTTAGTGGCTCGTCCCACAAAGGCTGGATAGAAGCAGAAATGCCGGGTGTTGTGAACTATGTCGAAAATGGTATTGATTTGTCATCTTCTAAATATCAGAAGTATGATTATCTAATTGCAGCAGAAGTGTCCTACTTTAATCAAAATATGAATATGGGCAATACGCCGAAATATACTAATGGAAAAACCATTGATGATTACAATTCTATACCAGATTTGAATCCTGATATTGTTAAAGCAATCATTATGCAGGAAACTAGGATGGGTACGGTAAAAAACAGAGGAAATAATATAGCGCAAAGCGATATAATGCAAGCTAATGTATGGTATTCACAGAGTTCTAATGATTGGAATGATTCAAAAACCCAATTTGGATTACAAAAAAGAGGTGGAGCATCTCCGTGGCTATCGATTCATGCGGGCATAGGAATTTTATACCAAAAAGGATTATATTCTCCTGATGGTAAAAAAGTTTTATTTAGATCCTGGACAAAAGCTATTGAAAGATATAATGGTGGAGGCGTTCGTAACTATTTACAAAAGGTTCTAACCTATATTAGGCATATGAAGTAACAAACAAGAGGGTGTATCAAAGTTTAAAATGTTAGATTAGCTGCTTATAGTTGTTGATCTCGTGATTTATTTACTTTTATTTTTTGATACATCCTCTTTATATATTTTTTTTCTCGAATGAAGTACCTTTTTTATTTATTTGCTTTTATTGTTGCTTTGAGTTACAATTCATTGTTAACAACTGCAAATATTAACAACGAAACACGCTCAAATATAAGAGATTCTGTTAATACGACGATAAAAAATTTTGACAATATAGTTTCGAAACTTGAGAGAAAAGTCGTAATGAAGCAAATACTAACTTGCACTGTAGTTGCAAAGGATAAATATAATATTCTAAAGTCTAATATAGATCACCTTGGAAGCATAATAATTAGCAACAAAGTTACTTTTTCGATACTGAAGAAAGAGGACCTTTGGGGGCTGTTGAGAAGTCCGCATGGTAGAGGAAGCATTGTAATATATAAAGACAACATTTTATATGGGTATTATAGCGGTTTTCAATATGGGTTTTATGCAAGCGTAAAAGGGTGTAAACTATACATCAAAGACGTCGTTACTGACAGCTTGGGATATACGAGTTTTGGTGATTGTAATATAATTGATTTAAGCAAGGGTATTCCTAAACACATCACTATATCTTCAGATGGAGAATGTGGTGAAGTATATACTTTTGTTAACGCTGTAAAATAAAAGTGTCTTTTCTTTTATTAAGATTATAAATATGACTCTTAGTGTCTCGAGGTACACGCTCGGCATGAGCGTTGTCTAACGGATGAAAGTCCTGAGCAAGCCCTAATTGAGGGAATTGTATAGCCTATGGCAAGGGTGTTCATTGCGAGGTGAAATCTGAAGGAAGCCGTCGGTAAACATCCGGCCTGACGAAGGGAAACCTCATACAAGGCATTTGACCGTGGGTAAGATTGCATAACAAATCGAAGCCTGATAGCTATTCAGAACGGTTGGTGGAGTTCCTTGAGCTTGCGAAAAAATGAAGCAGGTATAAGATGGAAAGACAGCGCCCTTATCCGAGGAGGACCAACGGACATAATGAATAGTTGCTATTACGAAAGTTATGGAGAAGTTCCCTTGAACGAAGTGAAAAAAGCTTGCCGTGAGAAGTCAGCAGAGGTCATAGTAGTATGGTACTCGATAACCCCGCACGAAGGACTGAACCTACTATTAACGTGAGTTTGATATAAAATCAAAAGATAGCAAGTTGTCCGTCCTTGACTATAAATTTAATACTTTTGTCGCCAACTATTGGTATGATGCCGATGGTGAACGTACCGTGAAATCAAGTGGCGAAGGTGAACAAATCTATGTGAACTCCGAGTTCTCCGGAGGCGTGACCAATACCGCCAAGTTCTCCCTCTATGTCAGCCCATACCTCGTAGCAAGTCAGGGTGGTAAGTACACCAAGCACATCTACATCGGAAGCCAACGTATCGTATCTAAACTTGGCGACCTTGCCAGCTATGGTGCCGACCCAAGACACATACCATACGCAGGCACAGAGGCGGACGGTGTCAGTGTGGATTATCAGACGAAGTACAACCGCCAGCAACAAGCCATCAAGGACAACTATGCCGATTTCGGTGTGCCCTACAACGGTGAGGACAACAACGACTATGTGAACGGTGAAGGCTTCTGTTGCAATGATGGCACACCAACCGTGGCACGCGCCAAGGCTGCACGCTCCATCGAGGGTAACTTCAAACCCAACGATGACTATGAGAAGATGCAGTTCTACTACCATCCCGACCACTTGGGCAGCTCAAGCTATATCACCAATCTTGACGGTGAGGTGGTACAGCACATCGAGTATGTACCCTTCGGCGAAGTGTTCATAGAAGAACGTAACAATACATGGAACACGCCCTATCTCTTCAATGCCAAGGAGTATGACGAGGAAACAGGTATGTACTACTATGGTGCAAGATACTATGAACCCAGGATTAGTCTGTGGATGAGTGTGGATCCTTTATCTGAAAAAAGTCCGAATACTTCCTCATATCTATATTGTTTTGCCAACCCCATAAAATATATAGATCCTATTGGCTTGGACAGTGTATACTGGGGACAAAATGGTGAAAAGTTGTATACTTTTGGAACGGATACAAAAGAAACAAAAAACTACGTGGTAAAAACAACAATGAAAACTAATGAGATGTATGAGGATTCTAACATGGATCAAAAAGGCAAATCAAATCCTATAACTCAAAGTGAATATGAAAAAACCGTTGAAGAAATAAAGAACGGTATTCTCACATCCCCAAATATTGTTTATATAGGTACATCAAAACGCTTAAGGGCTATGTTGGAAAATATAAAAGATGATGGAACAGGTGGAACCTCTGATAATAATAACAGAGAATACTCAGGGGATTTCAAGGGTTCTGAAATTGTAAATTTCAAAACAGGAAAAGTACAAGACCCACTAAGGGGTAATGCCATAACTTATGGTAATCCTTCTTTTCACAGCCATCCAAGTGGTACTAAATACTTTATTTTTAAAGGAGATAGGTATAAAGCTTCATGGCAACAACCACCATCGAAACAAGATATAAATACAGCAAACAAGACACAGTATGTTGTAGGGATGGCAAATGGTATCGTATATAGATACGATAAGTCAGGAGTACATGCCATTTTCCCTATTTCTATTATTGGACAATAATAATTATATAGCATGAAAATAGTTTTATTTGTAGCATTTTTGATGTTAAGCTGCCAAGCAAAATGTACAGCTCAACAAGATTGTTGTGATTCATTATATTCTGACGCAATTATCCGATTATACAATAGCCGACATTCAAATAAAGATGACACACTTTATATCGTCTTAAATGAGAATACCATCTCAAATACCAGTGCAAACATTATAAAAAACAAACATAATATTGTTTTTGACTATCCAACTCCAACTCTTACTGTTAATCAGACAGTAGATATGTATATTTTAAGCAACTTATACATTTGCAGAAACTCTTATAAAAAAGTCGTCTTTATATCTTGCGCACTTACTAAAAGAGAGAAAATAAATAATTTGGTAGTATCAGGAACAGTTTCTTTCTGGTACAAAAAAGTAAAAAGAAGATACAAATTCTTTAAGAAAACAATTGAGGGGATATGAGAAAAATTCAAAGTGAACACTCTTCAGTCTGTCTTGTTTCAAAAACAGTAACAAGCGAAGTTTATTACCCAAAAGATAAAACATCATTATTTGTCTAATGAAACACCATGTATATTTATAGTTATGGTGATGTTACCGATGCGCTCGGCAACCGTCAGGCTACCTATACCAACGGCAGTGGTAAGACCGTCAAGATCGAACAGCTCAGCGGACCCGACGGCACCATCACAACGACCTTTGAGTATGACGGCATTGACCGATTGGTGAAAGTGACCGATACCGAGGGTAACACCACGACTTCCGTCTATGATATGGGCGATCGCCGCATAGAGGTCAATCACCCTGCCAGCGGCATCACCTCGTTCACCTATGACGCACTTGGCAATGTGGTGAGCAAGCAGACTGCCAATTTGAAGAAGGATGGCAAGTCCATCACCTATGACTACGATTATATTCGTCTGACCGGTATCAACTATCCCGACCATCCGGAGAATAACGTGCGCTACTATTATGGCGGACGCAATGCCTCTCAGAACCGTATCGGACGCCTGATGCTGCGTGAGGACGGTACCGGAGCCATCGAGTATTACTATGGCAAGATGGGTGAAATCACCAAGACGACCCGTACCCTCATTGTACCTAACCAGGCGATTGCTACCTATGTGACCGAGTGGAAGTACGACAGCCACAACCGTCTCTTGGAAATGACCTATCCCGACGGTGAGAAAGTCAGCTACGGCTATAACCTCGGCGGACAACTCGACCATGTGCGCGGTTACAAGAGCTACGGGTACGACTATGTGAACAAGATCGGCTATGACAAGTTCGAGCAGCGCAGCTACCTGAAGTACTGCAACGGTGCGGAGACCTTCTACACCTACGACCCGCAACGCCGTAGGTTGCAGAACCTCGCCGTGACCTCTTCTGCCGGCACTGTCATGGATAACGCTTACAGCTACGATGCCGTGAGCAACGTCCTCTCCATCGCCAACACGGCGCCGCTGCCGCAGAGCGGAAAGGCTGGAGGACAGATGAGCCACACCTACGGCTATGATGCCCTCTACCGTCTGACAAGTGCAAGCGGCACCTACCGCGGTGCGGACAACAAGACGGCGTCCTACACCCTCGCCATGGGCTACGACAACATGCACCGCATCAAGTCCAAGAGCCAGCACCTCACGCAACAGGGCGTGCAGTTTGACGGCACACTCAACGCGGGGTATGACCTGACCTATACTTACCAGGATTCCTTGGGACACAAGTTCCAGCTCTCCAAGGTGGAGGATTTGAACTACCGCACCGAGGGAGCACCTAATGAGAAGATTGACAACGGTCATAGATACCTTTACGATGCCAACGGCAACCTTGTTTATATCAACACCAGCCGTGTGAAGAAAGACGGTAAGGAAGACGAACAGGCTACCGAGAAGAAGTATCGCTGGGACGAGGAAAACCGTCTCTTGGCAAGCGATGAGAACGGCTTTGTGGCCAGCTATTGGTACGATGCCGATGGTGAGCGTACCGTGAAGTCAAGCGGTGAGGGCGGACAGGTTTATATCAACTCCGAGTTCTCCGGAGGCATGACCAACACCGCCAAGTTCTCGCTCTACGTCAGCCCCTACCTCGTGGCAAGCCAAGGCGGCCGCTATACCAAGCATATCTACATAGGAAGCCAGCGCATCGTGTCCAAGCTTGGCGATCTCGCCAGCTATGGAGCCGATCCGAGGCGCATACCTTATGCCGGTACGGAAACGGACGGCATTACTGTGGACTATCAGTCGAAGTACAACCGCCAGCAACAGGCCATCAAGGACAACTATGCGGACTTCGGTGTGCCTTACGACGGCGAGGACAACAACGACTATGTGAACGGCCAAGGCTTCTGCTGCAACGATGTCGCCCCGACAATGACCAAGGCCAAGGCTGCGCGTGCCATCGACGGCAACTTCAAGCCCAACGATGACTATGAGAGGTTGCAGTTCTACTACCATCCCGATCATTTGGGTAGCTCCAGCTATATCACCAATCTTGACGGTGAGGTGGTACAGCACATCGAGTATGTACCTTTCGGCGAAGTGTTCATTGAGGAGCGCAACAATACGTGGAACACGCCTTACCTCTTCAATGCCAAGGAGTATGACGAGGAGACTGGTATGTACTATTATGGTGCGAGATACTATGAACCAAGGATTAGTCTGTGGATGAGTACGGATCCGATGCAGGAAAAGTTCATTGATGCTAGTCCATATATTTATTGCTTGCAAAAGCCAATTTCAATCATTGATTATAATGGTGCTGATACGGTATTTATTAATCAACAAGGGAAAGAGGTTCAGAGACTAAAAAGCAGAAATAATGTTACTTTTGTACACGATTTAACAGCAAATTATGTACAGAGTAATGGACTTAGTGGCTCGTCCCACAAAGGCTGGATAGAAGCAGAAATGCCGGGTGTTGTGAACTATGTCGAAAATGGTATTGATTTGTCATCTTCTAAATATCAGAAGTATGATTATCTAATTGCAGCAGAAGTGTCCTACTTTAATCAAAATATGAATATGGGCAATACGCCGAAATATACTAATGGAAAAACCATTGATGATTACAATTCTATACCAGATTTGAATCCTGATATTGTTAAAGCAATCATTATGCAGGAAACTAGGATGGGTACGGTAAAAAACAGAGGAAATAATATAGCGCAAAGCGATATAATGCAAGCTAATGTATGGTATTCACAGAGTTCTAATGATTGGAATGATTCAAAAACCCAATTTGGATTACAAAAAAGAGGTGGAGCATCTCCGTGGCTATCGATTCATGCGGGCATAGGAATTTTATACCAAAAAGGATTATATTCTCCTGATGGTAAAAAAGTTTTATTTAGATCCTGGACAAAAGCTATTGAAAGATATAATGGTGGAGGCGTTCGTAACTATTTACAAAAGGTTCTAACCTATATTAGGCATATGAAGTAACAAACAAGAGGGTGTATCAAAGTTTAAAATGTTAGATTAGCTGCTTATAGTTGTTGATCTCGTGATTTATTTACTTTTATTTTTTGATACATCCTCTTTATATATTTTTTTTCTCGAATGAAGTACCTTTTTTATTTATTTGCTTTTATTGTTGCTTTGAGTTACAATTCATTGTTAACAACTGCAAATATTAACAACGAAACACGCTCAAATATAAGAGATTCTGTTAATACGACGATAAAAAATTTTGACAATATAGTTTCGAAACTTGAGAGAAAAGTCGTAATGAAGCAAATACTAACTTGCACTGTAGTTGCAAAGGATAAATATAATATTCTAAAGTCTAATATAGATCACCTTGGAAGCATAATAATTAGCAACAAAGTTACTTTTTCGATACTGAAGAAAGAGGACCTTTGGGGGCTGTTGAGAAGTCCGCATGGTAGAGGAAGCATTGTAATATATAAAGACAACATTTTATATGGGTATTATAGCGGTTTTCAATATGGGTTTTATGCAAGCGTAAAAGGGTGTAAACTATACATCAAAGACGTCGTTACTGACAGCTTGGGATATACGAGTTTTGGTGATTGTAATATAATTGATTTAAGCAAGGGTATTCCTAAACACATCACTATATCTTCAGATGGAGAATGTGGTGAAGTATATACTTTTGTTAACGCTGTAAAATAAAAGTGTCTTTTCTTTTATTAAGATTATAAATATGACTCTTAGTGTCTCGAGGTACACGCTCGGCATGAGCGTTGTCTAACGGATGAAAGTCCTGAGCAAGCCCTAATTGAGGGAATTGTATAGCCTATGGCAAGGGTGTTCATTGCGAGGTGAAATCTGAAGGAAGCCGTCGGTAAACATCCGGCCTGACGAAGGGAAACCTCATACAAGGCATTTGACCGTGGGTAAGATTGCATAACAAATCGAAGCCTGATAGCTATTCAGAACGGTTGGTGGAGTTCCTTGAGCTTGCGAAAAAATGAAGCAGGTATAAGATGGAAAGACAGCGCCCTTATCCGAGGAGGACCAACGGACATAATGAATAGTTGCTATTACGAAAGTTATGGAGAAGTTCCCTTGAACGAAGTGAAAAAAGCTTGCCGTGAGAAGTCAGCAGAGGTCATAGTAGTATGGTACTCGATAACCCCGCACGAAGGACTGAACCTACTATTAACGTGAGTTTGATATAAAATCAAAAGATAGCAAGTTGTCCGTCCTTGACTATAAATTTAATACTTTTGTCGCCAACTATTGGTATGATGCCGATGGTGAACGTACCGTGAAATCAAGTGGCGAAGGTGAACAAATCTATGTGAACTCCGAGTTCTCCGGAGGCGTGACCAATACCGCCAAGTTCTCCCTCTATGTCAGCCCATACCTCGTAGCAAGTCAGGGTGGTAAGTACACCAAGCACATCTACATCGGAAGCCAACGTATCGTATCTAAACTTGGCGACCTTGCCAGCTATGGTGCCGACCCAAGACACATACCATACGCAGGCACAGAGGCGGACGGTGTCAGTGTGGATTATCAGACGAAGTACAACCGCCAGCAACAAGCCATCAAGGACAACTATGCCGATTTCGGTGTGCCCTACAACGGTGAGGACAACAACGACTATGTGAACGGTGAAGGCTTCTGTTGCAATGATGGCACACCAACCGTGGCACGCGCCAAGGCTGCACGCTCCATCGAGGGTAACTTCAAACCCAACGATGACTATGAGAAGATGCAGTTCTACTACCATCCCGACCACTTGGGCAGCTCAAGCTATATCACCAATCTTGACGGTGAGGTGGTACAGCACATCGAGTATGTACCCTTCGGCGAAGTGTTCATAGAAGAACGTAACAATACATGGAACACGCCCTATCTCTTCAATGCCAAGGAGTATGACGAGGAAACAGGTATGTACTACTATGGTGCGAGATACTATGAGCCAAGGATTAGCTTGTGGATGAGTACGGATCCGATGCAAGAAAAAAAACCTACAAATTCAAGTTATATGTATGGTCAGAATAATCCTATTAAATATATTGATCCGACTGGTTTAGATGATATATTTGATGAAAAGGGAAACTTTATAAGGGATACTGGCAAAGGTTCAGCTGTTTTAATTCAAAATAATAATCAGGAGTTAGTAAAATTATCGTCATTTGACTACTCAGATAACAAAACTGGATATAGACAAATGTTAGTAAACGTGGCTTCTCATTATTTAGGGATGAGCGACAAACAATCATTTAATATTAACGTAGAAGAAAAGGATGCCAGCATCCCATCAGGAGCCACTTTCTATAATGTAGCAGGAACTAGGGATTATGGCATAATTTTGGAAAATGGTAAAATAAACAACATTTTAGATGACAAATATGTTTTTGAGAACATGACTTTTCATGAGAGTTTGCATAGATATAACTCTAATACGCACGGAGGAACAATCGGAGAAGTCGAAGCTATTATAGCACAAGCAAACCACAAGTCATGGGATAATGTGCCAGAAAGTTTTAGGCAATCACAGGCTTCTTATGCTTCATATAGCTTTACAAAGGCTATTCCAACTTTATCTCAAAGTCAAATTGATAATTATATAAATAAATTGAATGATGCTTTTGTTGGAACTGCCATCTTTAGTGTTATTAACAATAAAGTGGATTTTTCTTTAAGTTTATCAGGTTTTACAGTTTTTGGAAATAGCACCCCCGAAGAATGAAAAAGTTATTATGGATCTGTTTGTTAGTGAGCACAATACATAGTACTATGTCTTGTCGTTCTACCTATGACTTAGAAAAAAAACAGAATATGCAACCAAGTAATTCGCAAATCATAGACGCAAGTTCAAGATAGAAGTGCAATCGGTTGTCAGGTACAGACCTTAATAATCTATACCTGAAAACACCGAGGGGTTTGGGGGCGAGCAGCCCCCAACGGAAGGCAATTCAATCAGCAATACAAAAAAAGAAAAGGGAGGTCACTACCTCCCAAAGATCAACTAATTTTGTATTGCAATGTACAAACAATTGACCTCGGAGCAAAGGTACACAATTTCTATCTTACTCCAACAAGGAATGAAGAAAAAGGACATAGCAAATGCCATTGGTGTACATCCTTCGACTGTTACGCGTGAAATACAGCGTAACAGCGGAACTCGTGGCAAATACAACTGGCAAACCGCCCACAGCAATGCCGTGTATCACAAACATCGGACACCGGGCAACAGAGCTGTCAGGCATGAGTTGGCTGTTGAGGCAACCAGACTACTTGTGGTTCATAAATGGTCGCCGGAACAAATCAGCGGTTATTTGAGAAAAGAGGGTGCGGCACGAAGTACTATTTATGTAAAAAATACGGAAGGGAGATAATGCAGCATGGATACAGGCAAAGTAATACAGGACTTAAACCGCAGATTTGCTGCATCTTTGCCGGAGTTTTATCAGCGTCGCATCATCTTCTGGTACGACGAAGATAAGGAATTTGAGGATAAGCTGGAAAAAACTAGGTCAGGGGTCAGAAAAAACTAGGTCAGGGGTCAGACCCCGGTCAAAGTCGCCGGTCGGCCTGTGGATTTCCTACGCGGCACTCAGAAAATCCTGGCCGGCTGAGAAAGACAAGCCACCTCAATAACGAAGTTTATGAGATATAGTTCCCGGTAATACTGTTTGGGTTTTCCTTTATCTCCTGCGGCGTCCCGCTGGCTATGATCTGGCCGCCCGCTTCGCCGCCGCCCGGTCCCATGTCGATCACATAGTCCGCATTTTTGATCACATCCAGGTCGTGTTCAATGACGACAACGGTCGCACCGTGATGAAGAAGCGCCTGAAAGACGCCCAGCAGAACCTGCACATCCAGCGGATGCAGGCCGATGGAGGGCTCGTCGAAGACGAATACGGAATCCTCCTGGGTCTTTCCAATCTCGCTGGCAAGCTTGAGCCGCTGTGCCTCGCCTCCGGACAGTCCGGGCGTTTCTTCGCCAAGGGTCAGGTAGCCGAGTCCGAGCTGCTTTAGAATTTCCAGCTTCTGGCTGACGCTTTTTATATCCCTGCAAAAGTCGATGGTGGTGTTTACGTCCATATCCATCAGCTCCGGTAAGGAAATGTGCGCGCCGCTTTTATTGGTGAGCTTTACTGTGTAAGCTGCCTTGCTGTAGCGGGAGCCCCGGCAGTCCGGGCAGGGGATGTTCACATCCGGCAGGAACTGTACATCAAGACTGACAACGCCGGTTCCGTCGCAGCCGGGGCAACGGAGCGTCCCGGTGTTGTAGGAAAAATCACCGGCCTTGTAGCCGAGGGCTTTGGCATCCGGAGACTTCGCATAAAGCTTGCGCAGCTCGTCGTGGATGCCTGCATAGGTTGCCACAGTGGAGCGGACGTTGATGCCGATGGGCGTGGCGTCCATGAGCTTGACGTGTGCGATGCCGTCGGCATCGACTGCGCGGATGTGGGCAGGCAGCGCACTGCCGCTGATCTTTGCCTGCAGTGCAGGAATCAGGCTCTCCAGTACCATAGTGGTCTTGCCGGAGCCCGATACCCCGGTGACAACTGTGAGCCGTCCTTTTGGAATATCGACCTCCAGGGGCTTTACGGTATGGATCCGATCCGTGGACAGGTGAATCCTGCCGTTTGTAAAGAGCATTTCCTTTTCGATGCAGGGGCGCAGTCTGGTGTTCGCTGTGCCGGAAAGAAACGGCCCGATCTGGGAAGCAGGATCTGCTGTGATGGTGGAAATATTGCCCTGCGCAATGATGTGACCGCCTTTTGCGCCGGCCTCCGGACCCATTTCTATGAGCCAGTCGGATTCCTTCAAAATCTGCGTATCGTGATCGACTAAAATGACGGAGTTTCCGTCAGCAACAAGATCCTGCAGTACACCGGTAAGCCCCACAATATTAGAAGGGTGCAGACCGATGGAGGGCTCATCGAGTACATAGAGGACGCCGGTGGTGCGGTTACGCACGGCGCGAGCAAGCTGC
>ENA-OPTB01001900-OPTB01001900.1-human-gut-metagenome-genome-assembly--contig:-NODE-1900-length-14657-cov-4.830914_pt1 | contig 14657 bp, 7 predicted proteins | sample MGYA00241810_ERZ501911 | MGnify/ENA primary metagenome ERZ501911 (study PRJEB25962, sample SAMEA2042304) | human gut metagenome | biome: human gut; feature: human-associated habitat; material: faeces... | reverse complement strand
TATGGCAGCCATTGAAAATCTGACTGCAACCACTCTGCGTAACATCATCGGTGAGCTGGAGCTGGATGCAACCCTCACCTCCCGTGATGTCATCAACACCAAGATCACTGCCCTGCTGGACCAGGCAACGGATCCCTGGGGCATCAAAGTGAACCGTGTGGAACTGAAAAACATTCTGCCGCCCCGTGAGATCCAGGATGCAATGGAAAAGCAGATGAAGGCAGAGCGTGAGCGTCGTGAAAAGATCCTCCAGGCAGAGGGCGAAAAGAAGTCCCAGATCCTGGTTGCAGAAGGTGAAAAGGAATCCAAGATCCTGAAGGCTGAAGCAGAAAAGCAGTCCGAGATTCTCAAGGCTGAGGCGGAAAAGCAGGCGCTGATCCTCCGTGCGGACGCTGTCCGGGAACAGAAGGTTCTGGAAGCAACCGGTGAAGCCCAGGCAATTGAAATGGTACAGAAGGCGCTGGCGGACAGTATCGTAAAGCTGAACCAGGCAGCCCCCAACGATCAGGTCATCAAGCTGAAGTCCCTGGAGGCATTTGCAAAGGCAGCGGATGGCAAGGCAACCAAGCTGATCATCCCCAGCGAGATCCAGGGGCTGGCAGGCATGGCTGGCAGTCTCAAGGAAATCATCAAGGAACAGTAATAGCAAGTACAGCAAAAGCCGGAGGAGCAAGGTTCTCTGCTGGTGAGACAGAAAAAATCAAATTTCTTGGAACAGGCATGATTTCGGTCATGCCTGTTCCGCTTTTAGTAGGGAGTGTTGACACTAAGATAATATGCAGATTTTCGAGCATACATTTTACATAGACAAGGCAAAAAGCAGGATGCGTGAAATTTTGCTGAAAAAATACGTTGTTAGGCTTAGTATCAACACGGCTCAGTTCATCCACTATCGACTATGGTTCACTGAGAAAAAGACAACGCTTTTGCATACACTGCCGGTGGTTGGATTTCGTTCCATGCTTACTCCATTTCCAGCATCCGGGCAAGGTAGCTGTCCGGCTGGGCAAGCAGTTCTGCAAAGCAGCCCTGTTGCTGAATCTTCCCGTTTTCCACCACAATGACATGATCCGCACTGCGGATGGTGCTGATCCGATGGGCAATCAGCAGCACTGTGATATGCTTGTCCAGATTCCGCAGCACCTGCCGGATGAGATATTCGTTTTCATAGTCCAGGGATGCGGTAGCTTCGTCCAGCACCAGCAGTGCCGGATCCGAAGCCAATGCCCGGGCAAGCACGATCCGCTGCCGCTCTCCCCCGGACAGCCGCACTCCCCGATCCCCCACAAAGGTATCCATCCCCTGGGGCAGCCGCTGTACAAAGTCCCATGCCTGGGCACGCTGCAACGCCCGGATCAGTTGCTCCTCGGTCAGCTCCGGATGGAACCGAAGGATGTTTTCCCGGACGGTACCGTTCAGCAGCAGTGGCTCCTGGGGCACATAGCTGATGCATTTGCGCCATGCGTCCATGCGATCCGGCGTCAAGGGCGTGTCATCGATCCGGATCTGTCCGGCGGAAGGGGTCAGAAAGCCGGTAATCAGATCCACCAGAGTGCTTTTCCCGGCACCGGAGCGTCCCACCAGCGCTGTCACCCGGCATGCAGGCACCGACAGCTCCAGATGCTCCATCAGCGGGACGTCCGCCCCCTCATAGGCAAAGGATACGTCCGAAAGCCGGATCTCCCGGTGCAGGGTCAAGGGAGCAGTCTCCGGCTGGGGTATGCAGGCAGACCAGGATAAGGTGTGCACCGTTTCCTCCATAGCCTGATGCACCGGTACGGCAGTCATCACATTTTGCAGAATGCTTTGCAGAGAGGTATACACCGGCCACAGTCGGGAGAAGATGTATACGATCACGATCAGCTGTCCGGCGCTGACAGATAAAAACGCCTGGGCAAAGAAAAACGCCAAAGCCACCAGCACTGCCGAGCCGATGGTATAGATCATGGCAGGCAGGGCGGTGAGCCGGGTCAGCTCCAGATAGTTTGCCCGGTACAGCTCTGCCGCATCCCGGAAGCGCTTGCTCTGTGCCTGCTGAATGCCATAAGAACGGATTTCCTTCATGCCGCTGATCTGGTCGTCAATCTCCGCAAAAAACGTCAGTGCGGAGCTGCGGATACTCTGACCGCACTGCTTGGAGCGGCGCATCATGGGGCGAAAGGCAAGGAAAAATCCGCCGCCGCTGACCAGTACAAACAGAGTCAGGGGCACGTTCATCACCAAGGCAATGGCAATCTGCACCGCCGCCGTCATCAGCAAGGATATCCCCTGTACCAGCTGGATCGCCGCATTGCTGATCCGGGTACAGTCCGCATGAAACAGATTCAAAAGATCCGATCGCCGGAACCGGATCAGATGCTGCCAGTCCGCCTGGGATACTGCCTTGTACAGCTGCAGCCGCAGCTTGGTCATGTAGTCCTGGGTGAGTCTTGCGTGCAAAAGCTGCACATGTCGGTTCAGCAGCGCCTTGCAGACCATGGCAAGCACGAACACCCCCAGAATGCATGCCAGCTGCACATTGCCGGACACATCCGGCAGAAACCGGTTCAGCACTGCCCAACGGCTGCCGGACTGTATGTCAAAGCATTGCAGCAGAGGCACCAGCAGCAGTACGCTGACGCCCCCGGACAGGGACACCAGGACGGAAAGCAGTACCATCCGCACAAACCACCGGGGCTCGGAACGGTAAATGTCCCGGAGCAGAGAAAACATAGGGCTCCTCCTTTCTCTACTGGGCATCCAGCAGCATCTGAATACGGTTTTCCACATTCACAAGGGTGCCGCTGGTGTCATAATCCACACTGACCAGATGGGCGTCGGGATAATGCCGCTGTAAATTCGGATACATGCCCTTGCCACAGATATGGTTGGGCATGCATCCGAAGGGCTGCACGCACAGCACCTTCCGGATCCCCAGCTCCACCATCTGCACCGCCTCACAGCTGATGAGCCAGCCGTCCGCCGTATGCACACCGTAGGGGATCAGTTCCTGCCGGGTGCGGCAGAACCGGTCATAGGGATCCAGGCACTGGAATCCAGCCTGCCGGACGGCATCCACCAGTTCCGTCTGCACCCGGTTCAGATACCAGAGCAACGGCTTGCAGGCTCTGCCCCAGGCGGCGTCCTGTACCATATGGGTGTCCAGATAATACAGGGCATACCAGGATAGCCCGTTCACGTACACCTCACAGTTTCTGGCATGCAGATAGGGCACCAGACCGCAGTTGCCCATGCCGCAATATTTCACATACAGTTCCCCTACGATACCGATCCGCTGTACCTGGCGCTGACACCGGGGAATTTCCGAAAAGGATCGGGCGATCTGCGCAAACAAAGCCTTCCGCTCGTCGTGCAGCAGAATGCCGCCCTGAAGCCGCCTACCCAGCTGCTGCCGCCACCGGGCAAGCAGGGCCTCTGCCGCTCCCGGCTCCTTCTGATAGGGCAGGGTCTGGTGATACACCAGCATCAGCAGATCGCCGAGCAGTGCCCCATTCACCGCCCGATGGAGCATGGAACGGGTAACGTGCAGCCTTGCCCCTTCCTCCAGTCCCCTGACATTCAGGGACAGAATGGGCACGCTCCCGAAGCCTGCCCGGCTAAGAGCTTTGCGGATCATATGCAGGTAATTGGAGCCCCGGCAGGCATCTCCTGCCTGGGGAATCATCAGCACCGTATTGGAAAGGTCGTACTGCCCGCTGCGGAGAGCATGGAGCATCTGTCCGATGATGAGCACTGCCGGATAGCACAGGTCATTGTGGGCATACTCCAGACCCAGGGCAGCAGCCTCCGGGCAAGCCTCCAGGATCACCGGGGCATACCGGGACGTACAGAAGGCATACCGTAGCAGCGGAAAATGGAAATCCAGCATAGCTGGAATCAGTATGGTGGTTTTCGACACGGTATCCCCTCCTGTACAATCATTGCATCTGCGTCCTATTATAACACATTTTCCACCACAGGGCAAGAAAGAGCCGGCAGGATACAGCCCTGCCGGCTCTCGGTTCAGACGATTGATACCACTTCAACCTAATTTCCGTGTGTCTGAATGGTTCAAATCTGTTTTTCCGGAAATGTAAAACGTATGGGCACATCCGGCGAACCGCCTTCAGATCCACCCGCTTCCCCTGGCTGTTCCGCCTGGTTTCATCGATCATAGGGCACCACACAGGAGGTCTCCGCCTGCTGTACCGCATGTTCCAGTGTCATACCGGAGAAATGGGGCGCTGCAAAGAGCCTGCCGCTCAGGCAGTCATCCACGAAGGCACCGATCAGTACCCCGGGTAATGCACTTTCCGGCGGATTCGGCGCATTGGGTCCCCCCAGATCCGTCCGGCACCAGCCCGGATCCGCAAGACTCAGAATCACGTTCGTTCCGTCATACTTAGAACCAAGATCCACCGTCACCTTATCCAGTGCCGCCTTGCTTGCGGAATAGCCCGCCTGCTGCGGATCCAGGGCAATACCACTGGTGATATTGATAATTCTTCCAAATCCCCGATCCACCATGCCCGGCAGCACATGATAACAGATCCGCATGGGAGCAATGGTGTTGATGGCAAAGCTTTTGATGTAATCCTCCGACGGAGTTTCCAGAAAGGCACTGCGGTACGCCACCTGCACTCCGGCATTGTTGAACACAATATCCAGGCTGGTGCCTGTCCGATCGATGCGGGTCATCATATCCTCCACCGCATCCAGGTCGGACAATTCCGCCTCCACAGCATATGCCTGTACGCCCAGCCGCTGTACCTGCTCTAACAGGGAGCTGCAATGGGACAGCCGACGGCTGTGCAGCACCAGGTTGCAGCCTTGTTTCGCCATCTTCAAGGCAATCAGTCTGCCGATGCCCCGGCTGGCGCCGGTAATCAACGCCCATTTTCCGCTTACGTCAATCATAAAAACCTCCTTAAAATCCCAACAGCATGCCCACCAGATGCACCAGACAGGCAGCAATCCAGGCGATCACACATTGTTCTACCACTACAGCGATTGCCCACTTTGCCCCAAGCTCCCGCTTGATGGATGCCACTGCTGCAATGCAGGGGGTATACAGCAAGCAGAACACCAGCAGACAGACTGCCCCCAAGGGCGTGAGCATGGCGTACAAAGCGCTGCTGTCCGGCATCAGCACCGACAGAGTGGAGACCACGCTTTCCTTTGCCAGCATACCGGTGATGAGAGCGGTGGATATCCGCCAGTCTCCAAAGCCCAGAGGCCGGAAGATGGGGGCGATCCAGCCGGCTACCAGAGCCAGCATGCTGTTCTGGGAATCCGCCACCATGCGAAATTTCGGATCAAAGGTCTGCAAAACCCAGATCACGATGGTTGCCACAAAAATCACGGTAAATGCACGGGTGAGAAAATCCTTCGCCTTTTCCCAAAGCAGCTGTGCCACATTCTTCGCTCCGGGCATCCGGTAATTGGGCAGCTCCATTACAAAGGGCACCGGCTCTCCCCGGAACAGACTGCCCTTCATCAGCAGTGCCGCCAGAATCGCCATGAGAATGCCCCCGAAGTACAGCAGGATCATCACCAGCGCTCCATGCTTCGGGAAAAAGGCGGCGGTGAAGAACCCGTAAATGGGCAGCTTTGCGGAACAGCTCATAAAAGGGGTCAGCAGTATGGTCATTTTCCGGTCACGTTCAGAGGAAAGCGTACGGCTTGCCATGACCCCCGGCACCGTGCAGCCGAAGCCGATCAGCATGGGAACAATGCTTCTTCCTGACAGACCGATCTTCCGCAGCAGCTTATCCATCACAAACGCCACCCGTGCCATATAGCCGCTGTCCTCCAGCATGGACAGGAAGAAAAACAGAGTCACGATAATGGGTAGGAAGCTCAGCACACTGCCCACGCCTCCGAATACTCCGTCGATCACCAGGGAATGCAAAGCGGGATGCACATTGGCGGCGGTCAGTCCCCGATCCACCAGATCCGTCAGCAGTCCGATGCCTCGGTCAAGCAGATCCGACAGAAAGGTGCCGATCACGTGAAAGGTCAGGAAGAATACCAGTCCCATGATGCCGATAAAGGCAGGGATGGCGGTGTATTTTCCGGTGAGGATCCGGTCAATGCGCCGGCTCCGGGCATGCTCCCGGCTTTCGTGAGGCTTGACCACCGTGGCGGAGCATACCTTCTGAATAAACCGGAAGCGCATATCCGCAATGGCGGCGGCACGATCCAGCCCCCGTTCCTTTTCCATCTGCACTACGATATGCTCCAGTCCGTCCTTCTCATTCTCGTCCAGCTTCAGCTGCTCCAGCACATCTCCATCGCCCCCTGCCAGCTTGGAGGCGGCAAACCGAAGCGGAATTCCCGTGTCCGCCGCATGATCCTCGATCAGACTCATGATCCCGTGGATACACCGATGCACGGCACTGCCGCTGCTGTTGGGATCGCAGAAATCCTGTCTGCCGGGGCGCTCCTGGTACTTGGCAACGTGGAGCGCATGGTCGATCAGCTCGTCAATGCCCTCATTCTTTGCGGCAGAAATGGGCACCACCGGCACCCCCAGTGCCTGCTCCATTTCATTGATGAGGATGGAACCGCCGTTCTGCCGCACCTCGTCCATCATATTCAGCGCCACCACCATGGGAATATCCAACTCCAACAGCTGCATGGTCAGGTACAGATTCCGCTCAATGTTGGAAGCGTCCACAATATTGATGATACCCCGGGGTTTTTCCTGGAGAATGAACTGCCGGGTGACGATCTCCTCGCTGCTGTAGGGAGACATGGAATAAATGCCGGGCAAGTCCGTGATCCGGGTATTGGCATGGCCGATGATCTGCCCGTCCTTCCGATCCACCGTCACGCCGGGGAAATTGCCCACATGCTGATTGGAGCCGGTCAGCCGGTTAAACAGGGTGGTCTTGCCGCAGTTCTGGTTTCCCACCAGGGCAAAGGTCAGCATCTCTTCCTCCGGCAAGGGGCATTCTCCTGCCTTAGCGTGATACTTGCCCCCCTCTCCCAAGCCCGGGTGGGGAATATCCCGCAGGCTCCGCTGGGATACTCTGGATGCAGGGGCAGTGGGGATCTCCTGCACCAGGATCTTCTCCGCATCCGCCAGCCGCAGGGTCAGCTCATAGCCGTGGATGCGCAGCTCCATGGGGTCTCCCATGGGTGCCAGCTTTACCAGCGTGACCTCTGCCCCGGGGATCAGACCCATATCCAGAAAATGCTGCCGCAGTGCGCCTGCACCGCCCACAGCATCCACTATGGCGCTTTTGCCGATCTGTAACTCTTTTAACGTCATATCCGTTGCCTTCTTTTATATGTACTGTCCTTGTGTGTTAGTCCGTGTTAACAAATGTAGTATAGGCTAACTGACAGCGGATGTCAATAGAGAATATCGACACAAAAAAAGCACCGCACACTCTCAGGCGAGAATATGCGGTGCTCCGATTCAAATCATGATTACTTCACGGTGTGGTAGCCATCGGGGTTGTTCTTCTGCCAGTTCCAGCTGTCGGCGCACATCTCCTCGATGCCGTACTCAGCCACCCAGCCCAGCTCGTTCTTGGCCTTGGTGGGGTCGGCGTAGCACTCGGCAATATCACCGGGGCGGCGGGGATCAATGACATAGGGGATCTCCTTGCCGCAGGCCTTGGAGAAGGCGTGGATGACGTCCAGCACGCTGTAACCCTTGCCGGTGCCCAGATTGCAGATGAAGAGACCACAGCCGGTCTCCAGCTTGCGGATGGCGCACACATGGCCCCGGGCCAGATCCACAACGTGGATGTAGTCACGCACACCGGTGCCGTCCGGGGTGGGGTAGTCGTTGCCAAAGACGTGCACCTTTTCCAGCTTGCCCACAGCCACCTTGGCAATGTAGGGCATCAGGTTGTTGGGGATGCCGTTGGGGTCCTCGCCGATCAGGCCGCTCTTGTGGGCGCCGATGGGGTTGAAGTAGCGCAGCAGCGCCACATTCAGGCTGGGGTCAGCCTTGCAGACGTCCTGCAGGATGCGCTCGGTGAAGGCCTTGGTGGTGCCGTAGGGGTTGGTGGTAGCGCCCACAGGGAAGTCCTCGGTGATGGGCACACTGGCGGGGTCGCCGTAAACGGTAGCGGAGGAGCTGAACACGAAGTTGTGGCAGTCATGATGGCGCATCACGTCCAGAATGACCAGCGTGCAGTTGAGGTTATTGTAGTAGTACTCGATGGGCTTGGACACGCTCTCGCCCACAGCCTTGTAGGCTGCAAACTGGATGACGGCGGTGATGTCCGGGCACTCGGAGAAGATCTTCTCCACATCCTCGCGGCGGGTCATGTCTGCCTTGTAGAAGCGAAAATCCTTGCCGGTGATCTGCTTGACCCGGTCCAGAACCACAGGGGAAGCGTTATAATAGTTATCTGCCACCACGATATCGTAGCCAGCGTTCAACAGCTCAATGCAGGTGTGGCTGCCGATGTAGCCGGCACCGCCGGAAACCAAAATTGCCATAGCCGAGTACCTCTCTCACATAGTATTTCTTGCTTTTTCTCTTTGCGCCGGGCGCTGCCCGGTCTGCTTAAAGCATACCGCTTTTTGCCGCCGACTGCAAGGGGCGCTTTCTTTATTCAGATATATTTTTGTTGCATCTTCGCGCATTGCACTTTTGATTGACAGAGATTTTTCGCACTTTTCACATGGAGAGAATGCGCTGTTTGTGCAAAACATAGAAATGGAGAGGGAAACTCCCTCAGTCGCATCCTCCCACCACGCAAAAACGTCTGCCGAAGCAGACGTTTTTGCATGGTGTATCATTTTTAAAGCTTTCCGCACTGCTTGCCGGTGAAGAACCGCAGGGTGGTGGTGGCGCGGAACACCTTGCCTGCCCGCAACACCGTAGAGGGGAACTCCGGGTGAGAGGGGCTGCAGGGATAGTGCTGGGTCTCCAAGGCAAAGCCGCCGTACTTCCGCATGGGCTCGCCGCCCTTGCCCGGGGCGGGGCAATCCTGCAAAAAGTTACCGGTGTACAGCTGGATGCCCGGCTGGGTGGTGTACAGCTTCATGCTGATGCCGGTCTTATCACTGGTAGCCCATGCGCAGATGCTCTGGCTGGAGCCGCGTGCGCGGTCGATGACGTAGCAGTGGTCGTAGCCGCCGCCCACCATGGTGGTCTGGGAGAAGCCGGTGTCGATCTCCTTGCCGATGGTCTTACCGGCAGTAAAGTCCATGGGGGTGTTTGCCACGGGCAGGATGTTGCCGGTGGGGCAGGTGGCGTTGTTGCCTTCCAGATAGCGGGAAGCGTAGATGCGCAGCTTCTGGTTCAGCACATCGCCGCCGCCGTCCAGATTGAAGTAGCTGTGGTTGGTCAGGTTTACGATCGTGTCGGCGTCCGAGGACACACGGTAGTCCATGCGGAAGGTGTTATCGTCAGTGAGGGTATAGCGCACCGCGATCTTCAGGGTGCCGGGAAAACCGTCCTCGCCGTCGGGGCTTACAGTCTCCATCAGCAGGGTGTCGCCGAAGTACTTCACCTCATAGATTTTCCGGGAAAAACAGCCGTGCAGGTGGTTTTCGCCGTTGTTTTTTTCCAGCTGATAGGTCTTGCCGCCCAAGGTAAAGACGGCGTTTTCGATGCGGTTGGCGTAGCGCCCCACAAAAGCACCGCAGCAGGTGCTGCCGGACGAGGTGAAGTCGTTCTCGTAATCTGCCATGGTGTCGTGACCCAGCACCACATCCACCGGGCCATTTTTGGCCGGGACGATGATATTTTTGATCACGCAGCCGTAATCCAGCACGCTGACGGACATACCGCCGGGGTTCGAGAGGATGTACTCGGTAACATTAGCGCCCTCTTTGGTCACACCGAAGGGCTTGGAACGGATCTGTGCCATCGGGCCTCGCCTCCTAAAGCTTTTTTCGGAAATGCAAAAGGGGCAGACTGCCCCCTTTTGCATCTTGTCTGTATTTATGATTATATCACAGTTTTACAGTTTTGTGTTGGATTCCTTTTAGAATTACCATCCAATTTTTGCGGCGATTTTTTGTTAGAATCATCGAAAGTGCCTACAATAGCAAAAAGCGCCCCGCACTTCCGGTGGAAATGCGGGGCGCTTTGGTGATACGGGCTGTAAGCCTTATGCCTCCGGCTGAGGCTGTGCCGCAGAGGACTGGGCGGCAATGAACTCGGCGGCATCGTCCGGGATGTCGTCCAAATCCTCATCGCTGCCGATATCCACGTTGAGCGGCGGTTTCTTGAACAGGATATCGTACAGGATAGGCACGATATACAGGGTCATCAGGGTGGCGTAGCTCAGGCCGCAGATGATGACGATGGCCATGCCGCTCATCAGCTGGCTTGCCATATCGTTGCTGAACACCATTTGCAGCATGGCCAGCACGGTGGTCAGGGTGGTCATCAGAATGGGACGCATACGGGTCTTGCCGGTGGCCACCAGCGCGGCGCGGCGCTCCATGCCGCCCATGCGCAGCTGGTTGGCGTAGTCCACGAACACGATGCCGTTGTTGACGACCGTACCCATCAGCACGATGAAGCCCATCATGGAGATCATGGTCAGCTGCTGACCGGTGAGCAGCAGGCCCAGCAGACCGCCGGTAAAGGCCAGCGGCACGGTGAACAGCACGATGAAGGGGGACAGCAGGCTCTGGAACTGTGCCACCATGACAAGGTAGACAAAGGGCAGGGCCAGTGCCATCCACTGGATCATCTCGTCGGTCATATAGTTGACGCTGTCGCTCTCGCCGCCCATGGAGAAGGAGCAGCCCTCCGGCATCTCATCAGTGAGGGCAAAGGCATCCAGCGCCTTTTTCACGGCACGGGCCTGCACCGTGGTGTTGTAGCCCGGGGCAGTCTCGGCAGTGACGGTGACGAACTGGTTCCGGTTCTCGCTGGTGATGGAGTCCGGTGCGGTGCCGGTGGTCCAGCTGGCGATATCCGACAGCTTGCAGGTTCCGGTGGCGGTGGTGCCGTCTGCGGACATGACGGTGGTCTCAAAGGTCATGTCCATCATGTTTTCCTTGGTCAGCGGGTCCAGATTGTTGCTGATCTGCACATCCATGGTGGTACCGTCCACGGTAACAGGGGTCTGTGCCGTGGTGGTGGTGGTCAGCTTTGCCGCGATCTGCTGGTACACCTGCGCAACGGTCAGGCCGTTGGCGCGTACCTTATCGCGGTCCACCTGCAGGATGATGGTGGAATCGCCCGCGCCCAGACCATTGGTGGCGTTCTGGAAGCCCTCGGTGTTGTTCACGATATCAATGACCTTCTCGGACAGGGCGGTCAGGGTCTCGGCATCGGTGCCGTAGATCTTGATGGTCAGGCCGGTGGACAGCTGACTGGTCAGGTCATCGGTCATGCCGTACTGCTGGACGGTGGCGGTGCAATCCGCCACCCCGGCCACAGCGTCCTCCATGGCCTTGCAGGCGGCGTCGATCTTGGAAGAAGAAAGCTCCTCGCTGAGCTTGACGTTGATCTTATACTTGCCGTAGCCGTTGGCGGCGTTCAGCAGGTCAGTGATGGTGGAGGGCAGGCCGAGGTTGGAGACATCCATGCCCGCCACAGTGTTGTCGGGGGTAATGCCTACCTCCTCCACGCCGTCCACGGCCATCACAGCCTGTACCACCTTACCGGCCACATCGTAGGACTCCTCCTTCGAGAGGGTATCGGTGGTGGAAAGGGTGATCATGGCCTCGTTGCTGGTGCTGGTGGGCAGCAGCACGATGCCCATGGAGACCACCCGCCAGCAGCAGAACACCAACAGCAGCACTGCGGCTGCCAGCGGTACAAAGCGATTTTTCAGCGCCTTTTCCAGACTGCGGCCATAGGCGTTCTGGATCTTATCGAACCATGCCAGCTTTTTGGGCTGGGCGTTCTTCAGCACGGTAGCCGAGGCAGCAGGCACCACGGTCAATGCCACGATGAGGGAAGCCATCAGGCAGTAGCCGATGCACAGGGACATGGGACCCATCAGGCTGCGGATGAGGCTGGCAGAGAACACTGCCGGCAGGAACACGCACACCGAGGTAAGGGTAGAGGCCACAACCGACATACCCACCTGACGCGCACCCTGCACCGCAGCGCGGGCGGCGGGCACGCCGCGGCCGCGCAGACGGTAGATGTTCTCGATGACAACGACAGAGTTATCCACCAGCATACCGATGCCCAGCGACAGGCCGGCCAGCGTCATGACGTTCAGGTCCAGCCCGGTGAAGTACATCAGCACCACGGCAAACAGCACCGACAGGGGGATACTGACGCCGACCACCAGCGTGGGCTTGACGTCCTTCAGGAAGATGGCCAGCACGACGATGGCCAGTGCGGCACCCACCAGCATACTGGTGAGAATGCTCTTGATGAGGATGCTGATGTAGTTGCCCTGATTGGACAGCACCACAACGTGCAGACCCTCGTACTGGGCCTCCAGCTCCTTGAAAGCGTCCAGACAGTTGGCAGATACGTCACCTGCGCTGGAACTGTCGTCCTTGTAAATTTTCAGCACCGAAGCCTGCTCGCCGTTCAGGCGGGTGTAGCTGTCGGCGGCGTTGTCGATGATCTCCACGTCTGCCACATCGGAAAGGCGCACGTCGCCGTAGCCCTCCACATGGAGCAGCAGTGCACCGCGGATATCGTCCACGCTGTCGTATTCCTCGCCCACCTTCAGCAGCCACGACTCGCCGCTTTCGTCCTTGACGTAACCGGCAGGCATGGAGAAGTTCTGGGCGTAGATGAGGGTGGCAAGGGTCTTGATATCCAGCTGCTTGGTTACATCGGCGCTGGCAAGCGCCTTTTCCTTGGCGGCCTCGTACTGGGTCTTGGCCTCGCTGAGCTGCTTTTCGTACTCATTCAGCTGCTCGCGGGCTTCGGTAAACTGCATATAGGCGACCATCTGCTGCTGGGTAAAGTTGCCCAGCGCTTTGGAGAACTCGCTCATCATGCCGGGCACGTTGTCCATGGCCTTGATGGTATCTTCCAGCGTCTTATAGATGACGTTCAGGCTGTCCTGCAATTGCAGCTCGTCTGCCAGATCCGCAGCGCCCTCGCCCTGCGTACCGGTCTCGGTGTTGATGCGGTTTTGCAGGGTCTGCAAAGCAGAGGAGAGCTTATCGGTGATATCCCGCAGCTCGGACACGATCTCGATCAGGGAGTCGATATCCCGCATACCGGTGTTGTTGAACTTGTCCATGACCCGCTGCAAACCAGCCTGCACCTCGATGAGTGCCTGCTGCACCTCAGGCTCCTTGACCACGGCGATCAGGTTGTTGACGCTTTGCAGCAGCGCCTCCGCCTGCTTGCGCACTACTTCTACGGCTTCGCCGACCTCGGAGCTGAGGGTGCCCATGACCGTGTTGGACACGGTATTGCCGAAGTTTTTGAACTGCTTATCGTATTCTGCGCGGCCGGCCTTGATCTTGGCCTCGGCCTCCTCCAACTGTGTGTGCGCCACTTCCAGCTGAGTGTCGATAAGCTCCATCAGCTTTTCGTTGATGGCGTCCACCTTTTCCTGATTCAGCTGCACCTGCACCATCTTCTCGATGAGGCCGTTGGCCGAGATGCTGGACACGCCGCCCCTGCGCTCCACATAGGGCACCAGCGTGCCGCTGACGAAATCGGAGAGGTCGTAGACATCACTGCCCTCGCGGCTGATGGCAACCGTCATAAAGGCATTCATGTTCATGCTGTATTCAATGATGGAAGGGGTCAGGCAGCTGCTTGGCAGGCTGGACACCGTCTGGTCCACCTTGTTGGACACCTTGACCATGGTGCTGTTCATATCGGTGCCCTCGGAGAACTTCATCAGCAGCAGGCTGTAGTTTTCCGCCGAGGTGGCGGTGATGGTGTCCACACCCGCCACGGTACCCAGGGCGTTTTCCATCACGTCGGAGACTTCACTCTCCACACGCTCCGGGCTGGCACCGGGGTAAACCGTGACCACCATCAGGTACGGCGTGCTGATGTCCGGCAGCAGGTTGGTCTGCATGTGGCTGAGGGCCACGAACCCCAGCAGCAGGACCATGACAACCCCAACCAGCACCGTAAACGGTTTTTTGACACTGAATTTTTCCATTTCTTCCTACCGTTTCTCTTAGGCCCCCCAAGCAGCGGGGCTTAAATTTCCTTTAGTATCCTTATTATACACGAGGGGGAGGGGGTTGCAATAGTCCCTTGGTGAATCTTTTATAAAACTTAAGATACTTTTCCGCAACTGGGGAATTCTCCGCTCGATTCCTCAATTTTTTGACCCGTTTCCAGAATTTTCATGCCGAAATCAGGTTGTATACGAACGAGCCGGGCCGATCATTGCACCCGCCGCCAAATTTTTGGGGGCCCGAACACGGTGCCCGGACGCGGCGATTTTATTTTTTTCGTGGAAATGTGGTTTTGATTATGGTATACTAACATCAGAATGGAATATCAGGCTCATTTGGAGCCCGACTCAGATACAACGAGAACAACAACCACCCCAAAGAGGAATGCTATGAAAAAAGTCATCTCTGTCCGTTTTAAGGACAACGGCAAAAGCTATTATTTTGACCCCGCCGATGCTGACATCAAGGCCGGGGATTACGTCATTGTGGAAACTGCCCGCGGCATCGAGTGCGGCGAGGTGGTGCAGGGCGTCAAGGAGATCGCCGACGCGGCGGTGCCCAAGGCCCTCAAGCCCATTACCCGCATGGCCGACAGCGTGGATGTGCGCCGGATGCGCCAGAAC
>ENA-OPTB01001891-OPTB01001891.1-human-gut-metagenome-genome-assembly--contig:-NODE-1891-length-14745-cov-3.069435_pt1 | contig 14745 bp, 9 predicted proteins | sample MGYA00241810_ERZ501911 | MGnify/ENA primary metagenome ERZ501911 (study PRJEB25962, sample SAMEA2042304) | human gut metagenome | biome: human gut; feature: human-associated habitat; material: faeces... | reverse complement strand
CTCCGTCACTTCGTGACACCTCTCCTCAAGGAGAGGCTTTTCGGCTCCCATCGAGGGGAGCTGTCAACACAGTTGACTGAGGTGTGGCTTTTACCGGAGGTCGTGTGCGCCGTCCCATACTACTTGGACAACCAACGGTCGCCCCTACGAATTTCAATAATTATCGACTACCTATTTGTAGGGGCGGTCATCGGCCGCCCACAAGGTTTATTTATATTTACTGCATATCAAAAGGGACACTAAATTTTAGTGTCCCTTTTACCTAACAATCTTTCTTTTGATATTCCTTAATCAGCAATGCACGAACATAACCTCGCGACTTATCTGTCGAATCAATATAAAATCCTCTGCCGTAATAAAAACGAATAAGCGATGTAATCTTTGAGCCTGTATGCAACTGAATTTGAGTTACACCCTTTTTAACCATAATTTTATCAACAAGATTCATTATTGATTTACCGATACCGTTATTTTGACTTGTAACCTTTACCGCAAAACGCGACAAATATGCCGTTTTATCCGGAAATACCTCTACTCTCACACTGCCGACAGGTTCGCCGTCCGACAATGCAAGCAATACAACTTTTGTATCTATATCTTTTTTCACATCATTATACGATTCTTCAAGTGCCGCAAGATTTTCAACGCCTGACATCTGCTGATATTTAACAAATGCCTCACGCGTGATATTCATAATTGCGGGTATATCGTCATAATTAGCCAAACGCACTTGAAATAATGACTGATAATCACTTTCCATTACTATAACCTCCGATTATCCCATCAATGTTGCCATAACTGCCTTTTGAGCGTGAAGTCTGTTTTCAGCCTCGTCAAAAATAACAGATTGAGGTCCGTCTATAACTTCTTCTGTAACTTCAAAACCGCGATATGCAGGCAAGCAGTGCATAAATACAGCGTCATCTGCGGCATTCTTGAACAATTCACCGTTTACTTGATATGGCATAAATATCTTTTGTCTTTCTGCCTTTTCAGCCTCTTGTCCCATTGATACCCATGTATCTGTATAAACTACATCTGCATTTTTAATTGCCTCAACCGGGTCTGTTGTCAAAATCAATTCTTTCCCCGACTTCTTGAAGTCGTCCTTTGCGTTTGCAACCACTTCCGCATCACACTGATAATTTTCAGGTGTTGCGATTGCACAGTCCATACCTGCCTTTGCACAGCCGTACATAAGCGAATGAGCCATATTATTACCGTCACCGATATATGCAAGTTTCAAGCCCTCAAGCTTACCCTTATGCTCATATGTTGTCATAAGGTCTGCAAGCACTTGACATGGGTGAAGCAAGTCTGTAAGTGCGTTGATTACAGGAATATTTGCATATTCTGCAAGGTCCAAAACATCTTGATGTGCGTAAGTACGAATCATAATACCGTCAAGCATTCTTTCCAAAACCTTTGCAGTATCGTAAATTGATTCGCCGCGTCCAAGCTGAATGTCGTTTGACGATAAGAACAACGGATAACCGCCAAGTTGAGTCATACCCACTTCAAATGATACTCTTGTTCTTGTTGATGATTTTGTGAATATCATACCAAGTGTTTTACCCTTTAAAATATGATGTTCAATTCCGCTTTTCTGTTCCTTTTTTAATTTTAAACCAAGCTCCAAAAGTCCTTTTACTTCTTCTGAAGTTAAATCGTGTAAACTGATTAAATCTTTCATTTTATAATTCCTCCAATATACTGCTTAATGTATTAATAAACAAGTCGATGTCTGTTTCTTTTATAATTAACGGCGGTGCAATTCTGATTGTGTTGCCGCCGCAAAGGCTTGTAAGCATTTTATTTTCAAACAACTTATTAAATACAGTCTTAGCTATGCTGTCCTCCAACTGAATACCAATCAAAAGACCTGCATTTCTGACATCTGTAATTTTATCCGAATATTTATTTTGAAGTTCTGTAAGTTTTTCTTTAAAATACTTACCCATCTTACCTGCATTTTCAACAAGATGTTCCTTTTCAAAAATATCAAACACAGCCAATCCTGCCGCCGTTGCGAACGGATTACCGCCGAATGTTGTTCCGTGGTCACCCGGTTCAAATGCAGACGCAACCTTTTTGCCCGCACATACCGCGCCAATCGGAATACCGCCGCCAAGTGCCTTTGCCGAAGTGAAAATATCCGGTTCAACGCCGTACATTTGATGTGCAAAAAGATAACCTGTTCTGCCCATACCGGTCTGTACTTCGTCAAAAATAAGAATAATATCTTTCTCGTCGCATAGCTTTCTAAGCTTTTCAACGTATTCCTTATCCATCGGATGAACTCCGCTTTCACCTTGAATAAGTTCAATCATAATTGCCGCAGTTTTATCAGTAACCGCGTCCTCAATCGCTTTAAAATTATTAGGCTCAACCTGCTTGAAACCCGGTGTCAACGGTCTGTACGGCTTTTGATATTTTTCCTGGCCTGTAGCCGCAACGGTTGCAAGAGTTCTGCCGTGGAATGACTTATCAAGCGTGATTATCTCATACTTATCCAAACCTTTTTTATAATAATAAATCTTTGCAAGTTTGAATGCACCCTCATTGGCCTCTGCACCGCTGTTTGCGAAAAACGCTTTTTCTGCACAAGTATTTTCAACAAGCTTTTGTGCAAGCTTTGCTTGATTTTCTATATAATAAAGACTTGATGTATGCACTACTTTATCAAGTTGATTTTTAAGTGCGTTTATAAAATCTTTGTGTCCGTGACCCAACGCATTTACGGCAATTCCGCCGAGAAAATCGTAATATGTATTACCCTTGTCGTCAAACAGTTTCATTCCCTCGCCCTTTTCAAAGCATACAGGAAGTCTGTCGCCGAAAGTATTCAAATAATATTTTTTATCTAATTGTATAACTTCATCAAGCATTACTAACCCTCCAAAATTTCAAATACGTTTATGATTATACTCCTTTTTGAATAAAAATGCAAGTCTTTTTGACAAAAAAGTTTAAATCATATAAAAACAGTGCATAAATATTCATTGCGTATGAATATTTATGCACTGTACTGAATAATTAATCAGTTTTAATCATATAAATTCATCTATTGCGTCCTCGTAATCGTCAAGAGAATGTGCGCCGACAATCTTCTTAACAGGTTTGCCGTCTATAAATAAAATTACAGTCGGTATTGAAACAATAGCATTTTGAGCGGCAAGCTCGCCTTGATTGTCAACATTAACCTTGCACACCTTAACTTTACCGTTGTATTCCTCTGCAATTTGTGAGATTATAGGCGCAACCATTTTGCAAGGTCCGCACCAAGAAGCCCAAAAGTCAACAAGCACAGGCATATTTGACTTTATAACTTCACCATCATAGTTTTCCTTTGTCAATTCGATTTCCATTTGTATTTCCTCCTCTATGAACTGTGTTATTTATATGACGGGATTGTTGTAAACACTCTGTTTACAGCACCGGATTCATACACGCTCTTTTCGGAAAATCCCGTTTCGGTGTGTGTATATTGCTTTATTGTTGTTCCCGCACCGGTGAAAACATATACATTTATATTTTTCGTACCGTTGTCGGTTTCGGCAACATCGTAATAAACACTTCCGTTACTTACATTTTGGTCAAACAATGTATAATATCCGCCGTTACCGTCCGATACTTCAAGCACCCACTTTTGACTGTCGTCCCAAATAAATTCATCACCGTCTTTTTGTGCGGAAGTGTATAATGTAAGTGCACCGTTATCGGTTGTGTTGCTCGATGATTCAACTGTACTCCACGTTGAATCAACTGCTGACTCATTCGATTTATTTATTATTCTTACATCCTCTTTCGGTTCAGGCACATCTTCCGAAGGCTTACTCTCAGGTTTAGCACTTTCCGAAGGCTCATTGCTCTCTTTCGGCATATCGAGAATATTTTTAGGCAGTGCCGATACGATACTGCTTTGTTTTGCTCTCTGACCTGCCACATATCCGCCACCGACAAGTATAACGGCAGCCAATATACAGCATATCGCTTTAATTACTTTCTTCATCCCTCTTCCTCCTTAACATCAACATATTTTTTATCAATCTTTTCACAAACCGCTCCTGCATTCGTCATATTGATTATTTCCGCAATAACTTTATCGGTCGTATCAATCGGACACGATATGATAAAAGTAACCTCATCTTCGTAAATAGTGTCCTCAAGCAAATATCCTTTAGTCATAATCTCATGTTGCATTTTTCCGAGCAGAGAATAATCAACTTTTACAGAAACTATATCGCAAAGCTTTCTTATAACTATTTTCGACTCAATCAGGCCCTGTTTTGCCGATGCTCCGTAAGTATGTACAAGTCCGCCCGTTCCGAGAAGTGTACCGCCGAAATAACGCGTAACCACCACAACCACATCAACTATCCCGGATTTACGGATTGCGTCAAGAACGGGCATTCCTGCCGTCCCCGACGGTTCGCCGTCATCACTGTAACGAAAAATATTATTTTCGTCAATCACATATGCGTAAACATTATGCGTTGCATCTGAATACTTTGAACGCATTTCATTCAAAAACGCAAGTGCGTCATCTTCATTGTCAACAGGTTTTACATTTGCAATAAATTTTGATTTTTTCTCTATAAGCAGTGACTGCGACTGCTTTTTTACCGTTTTGTATACGTCTTTTTTTGACATTTTACAAAATATACTCCCTTATTTTATCATACATTTGAGCGTCTACCATAAGCTCCATTACAGTGCCGTTTTCGCCGTATTCTTCTGATATTACTTTTTGATTTTCATGAAGTTCATTCACAAGCGAACCTGCACTGTACGGTATGCAAGCCTTAACTTTCTGCTTTTTACCGGGTGCGGTGTCGGCTATCGCTTCAATCAATTTATCAATATTTGTTCTGTGCTTGGCACTTATATATACGCACTTGTCACTCTTTAAATTCGTTATCGGATAATCTTCAAGTCTGTCACACTTATTAAACACCGCCACAACCGGCTTACCGACCGCACCGATATCAGACAAAACTTGTTCCACGACTGTGATTTGATTGTCCATTTCTTCCCCCGACGCATCAATAACGTGTAAAAGCACATCTGCCACAACCGCTTCTTCAAGTGTTGATTTAAAAGCCTCAATAAGATGGTGCGGAAGTTTTCTTATAAAACCAACAGTATCAACAAGTAATATTTTTCTGTTATCGTCAAGTGTTATCGCTCTTGATGTAGGGTCAAGCGTTGCGAAAAGTTTATCTTCCGCAAACACCTGTGCGTCTGTAAGCGTGTTTAAAAGCGTTGATTTGCCTGCATTCGTGTAACCCACAAGTGCCGCAGTTATAACACCGTCTTTCTTGCGTCTGTCCCGAATAAGTCCGCGATGTTTTTTCAGTTCCTTGATTTCTTCTTCAAGTGCCGAAATTCTTCGTCTTATATGACGTCTGTCACTTTCAAGACGCGTTTCACCCGGACCTCTTGTGCCTATTCCCGCCCCTGTACGGCTCATTTCCACACCGAAACCGCGAAGTCGCGGCAAGCGGTATTTAAGCTGTGCAAGTTCAACTTGAAGTTTACCCTCGCCGCTTTTTGCACGCATTGCGAAAATATCAAGTATAAGCATAGAACGGTCAAGCACTTTTATTTCAAGAAAATCACTTATATTTCTCATTTGTACAGGCGAAAGCTCATCATCAAACACAACCATATCGGCATTAAGCGTTTCTATGGCAATTTTGAGTTCATCAAGTTTACCCTCGCCCATATACGTTGCACTTTCCAAATCAGCCTTGTTTTGAATCATTTCACCCACAACAATACCGCCTGCCGTTTTTACCAATTCGCCAAGCTCATGTATTGATTCTTCAGTTGTATCCCAAAGTGCGTCACGCATACCGCGATGTACACCCGCTAAAATTACACGTTCCTGTTTTTGCTCGTTATACTCCATATTTACCTCGCTTTTTGTTTCTATATATTCAGTATAACAAAAAAATCGTTTTTAGTATACCCTTTTGGTGAAAAATTCAAAAAATTTTAATATTATAAATAAAAAATATCGGTATGATTTTTTCCATACCGATATTTTAAGTTATATCGTGTGTTTTATATTTGCCACCCCTCAGTCGGCTACGCCGACAGCCCCTCTATGGGAGCCTAACGCCTCTCCTTGAGGAGAGGTGGCACATAGTGCCGGAGTGGTGGCTATCTTTTCACATATTTTTGAATGCAAATTTTAATTGATTCGCTCATAATTTCGGTACACTTTTTAAGTGACATACCAATACTGCCTGCCGCCCAATCCTCAATAACCGAAACATAACCGCCGATAAACAATCTCAAATTCATTTCAAACGATTCTTTATCGCTGATATACGAAGCTTCGGACGCGTCACGCATACACTTTTCAATAACTATATCGCGAAGTCTTTTAAGGAACTTATCCGCACCGTCTGTATTCAAGAGCATTTTATACATTTCCTCATCGCCTTCAATAAATTCACGAACGTGATTCATAATATCATACGGATCTTCAAGAACACTCTTTATTGCTTTTTTATTTATCGAGCCGAACAATTCATTTATAACGTCCGTCTGAATTTTTTCGCGAACATCGTCAGCCGTTTTGAAATGTGCGTAAAATGTACTTCTGTTAAGATCAGCCGTATTGACAATATCGGTAACGGTTATCTTCTTATTCTTTTGCATAAGTTCGACATACGCATGGACAATCGCTTTTTCAGAACGTGTAAAATTCCTATACGTTTTCTTTTTCTTTACTTCTTCCATGTTTTTTTATCCTCCTAAGTACAACGAACGCAGCCATCAGCAAAACAGCCGTTCCCCCACAAATCGCAATCGGTACAATCGGCGATATTTTCTTATAAAGCAATACATATTTACAAGGTTTTGCCGTTTCAAAAACCGCATAACTTCCGTCAATCGTACAATCAACCATACTCCATTTACCGTCAATCTGCATTGCAATCTTTGCCGCCTTTTTCTTGTCATCACGAATATGTACTTTTATAACATCATAAGCATCTTTACTTAATGTAAATGAGTATGCCTTACCGTTTTTGTAGCCGTCAAAAACGTGGTCAACATCTTCCTCTTTGAGCGACAATGTTGTGTTATCCGCAAATACGCTTTCGGCAAGCATCAACGGCGGTTCTTCGCCTGATGAAATAGTCGTTGTTGCCTTGTTGTATTCCGCCGAAAATGTAGTGTGACGTATGATAGGACTTTTTACGTCCTTATCCCACATCGGCACTTCGCTGCCGTCAGCGGTAAGCTTCGGTATATCGCTGTCATTTAATACAGTACCGTAATCAACGGTCATTGACTTCAATTCTTTATCTTTATCCTTGAATATAACATTGAAATGAAATCTTGAAAGTTCTGTTGACTTTGACTGCAAAATCGCACCTATACTCTCGGCGTCATTTTGAGCCAAACTCTTTATTTGCGGAAGGAATTTATCTCCGTCCGCCATATAGAAATTACCGTTATCCAAAAGTGGCATACGGCTCGGAAAACTGCCGTCAGACGTTGTCATATCGTCAGGCTTGACAGCCTCTGCTCTGCCCTCAAGGTTCATTCCGCTTATACCTGAAAGTCCCTCATCAATAAAGTAACAGCCCGTAACGTCACCGTCAACAAATCCAACTATTGCACCGGCATCATCTTTTTTACCGTCCAATCTCGGAAGCGAATATGACGTATTGATATTTTTAGCCGAGCCGGCAATACCGCCGATATGGTCGTTACCGTCAACATCATTTATCGCAATACAATTATCTATATTTCCGCTTGTATATCCTGCCGTACCACCGCTGTAACTGCCGTCATTTACAGTAATTTCACCTGTTGTAAGCGAATTTTTTATATCGCCTATATCGCTCTTACCGCAAATACCGCCCGCATATTTCGATTCTGCGGTTACATTACCGAAACTTATACAAGAATCAATTACAGCTTTCAAAACAGAATCTGAATTTACTTTAGTGCCGTCAGGCAAAGTAAAGTTTTCGCCGGAACGGACTATCGACTCAAAGCCGACACATCCGACTACACCGCCTGTCGATTCGGTTCCGTCTACAGTACCGTTATTTATGCAATATTTCACAAGCGCCGTATCGTCACCTATAAGTCTTGGCAACGGAATATCCGTACTCTTCAAATCACTTATTGCAGTTTTTTCATCATCTGTTTCCGCAGCTTTAGCCGTTGTGAACAACATATCCTTTAGCATACCGACAACAGACGGTTCAACGTCATAACTGCTGTCAAGCTCACCGTCAGGTGTTACGTTGTAGCCCGGATCAATATCGTCCTCATTTTTTACACTTTCCGAAGAAGTATCATTATTGCTGTCACTTCCACCGCCGTTACCGCCGCTGCTGTCACTACCGCCATTGCTCGGCGTTGCCGTAGGTCTTGTCATAGGACCTAATGTAGGCAACGGCTTTAATGTAGGAAGTGTTGAACCCAACTTATCAAGTAAGTCTTTAAATGATTTAATTGTATCTTTTAAGCCTTTCAATTCCTTGCTTATATTCAAAACAAGGTTGTCAAGATCCTCCATTGTATCACTGACCGAATCACCGACATCACCCGATACATATTTAAGCTGTCTTAAAAGTTTCTTCAATTCTTCATTTGTATCGTCAAGATTATCAATTACATCATCAATATCTTTTTCCATCTTGTCAAGACGATTTGAAAGTTTGTCTTTTGAATCGTCAACATCATCTTTGCCCTTATCAAGCGAATCGTTTAAATTGTCGATAAGGTCTGACAATTCATCACCCTTGCCGTCAAATTCGTCAAGGAAATCATCAAGCGATTCAAGAGAAGTATTAAGCGAATCACTCACATCTCTGATTGACTGCTTTGATTCGTCCGTAAACGAAGATATATCTCCTCTTGCTTGGTCAAGCGTATCTTTCAGCGAACCTGTCACATTACTGTCAGACGCCGAATTCACCGCATTTGTTATACTGTCCATCATATTGACGGCTGAATCCGTAAGAACGTCAAGCCTTGAACGTGTATTGTTTTTTGCGTCACCCAAGCCTAAAAGCGACATAAGTCCCGACACATCATTTGAACCTGTCAACAGTTTCAAACCGTATTCAATCAACTTTGTTCTTGCACTTGAAACATCGTTTTGGAATGTATCTATATCTTTTTCTATTGCCGCTTTTGCACTCTGATAAGACAAGTCAATATCTGTATACGGTTCAAATCTACCGACTACACCGCCGACACTTCTTCTTCCCTGAACAGCGGCATTATTGATACATTCTCTTACTTCACCGCTTTGTGTACCGACTATACCGCCGATATTGTCGCCGAAACTTTCGCCGCCGACAGCGCCGTTATTTGTACAAATAACAACCGCACCCTCGTTATTACCGCAGATACCGCCGGCATTTACCGTATTTTCGTTTGCGTCCGGACACACTTTTCCGTCATTTCGACTTAGCTTTATTCTGCCCTCATTGTAACCGACTATACCGCCTGTTTCACTGTCACCAACAACTGTAGCCGAATTTGCGGAAGAATCAACAACACCGGTCATTGCATTGTAGCCGACAAGTCCTCCGACCTGTTTCTGACCTTTGATATTTCCGCCGTATGAACAGTTTACGATTTTACCCGCGTTATAGCCGACAAGTCCGCCTGCACCTTTTGAGCCTTTATCAAAATTTTGAGTATTTATATCAGTCTTACTCAAAATCGAGGTGGCTTTTTGTCTAAAAACCGATTCCGTATCGGTTCCGACTGTAACCTTTATATCTCCTGCTATGTTCAAATCTCTGATCTGACCTTCTTTTGTCACTGAACAGAAAAGTCCTTTATTTGAACCCTCAAATGAAAGCTTGACATTCTTTATACTGTGACCGCCGCCCTCGAAAGTTCCGCAGAATACCTCCGCACTTTTTATTTCCACACCGTTTAAATCAATATCATTTTGTAATACGAACTTCTTATTTTTTGAATACTCGTCATATACGCACTTTTCAAAAAAATCTTTAAGGTCGTTCACTGTCGATATTGCAACAGTGTCGTCTGCCTGTACAATGCACATAGGTAATATATTCAGCATTATAACAAGTGCAGTCAGAAAAGATATGATTTTATTGTTCTTCTTCGTTGTTCTCATTATCCTCATCCTCCTGCTTTTCATCTATTTTTATATTATCTTCCTTACTCTCTGTAAGCAACAAATCCTGTTGATTTCCAAGTTCGACTTTCGCGTCTATATCACCCTTTACCAAGCCGTAGAATACACCGTCCATAAAGCCTGAAACGTGACCTCTGACACGACCGTTGACGAACATAATTCCGGACATTTCTCTCTTCGCCGCTTTGTCGTCATCTGTTGCCTTTTTACCGAATGCGGTCTTTTCAATAAACTTATCGCACAACAGTACAATTTGCGGAAGTACCATCATTACTATAACTATTGATATTAACGTTCCGCGTCCAAGTGCCGTACCGAGTGCCGATATAATAGCATTTGTCGAAATCATACCTATTAAAAATCCCGCAAGTGTAAGGATTGAACCTGATGTAAGAATTGTCGGGAACGATTGGTTAAGTGCGGTTGACGCCGCCTGTTTATTATCCATTGTTTCCTTTAATTCAAGGTATCTGTTCGTAAATACGATAGCATAGTCAATCGTAGCACCCATCTGAATTGAACTTACAACCAAGTATGCAAGGAAGTACAATCTCTGCCCTGTAAGGAACGGAATTGAGAAGTTAATCCACACACTTCCCTGTATCGCAAGTACCAAAAGCACCGGAACACCTGCCGAACGGAATGTGAACATCAATATCAAAAGCAATGCCAAGATTGTTATAAGATTAATCTTATTATTGTCTCCGCCGAACGAATCACCCAAGTCACGGCTGTTTACGCTGTCGCTGACAAGCAAACATTCGTCATAATACTTTTCAACGTCACTTCTGACGTCTTTAAGCATTTGATATGCCTCGTCACTTTCAATGTCACATTTATATGTAAAGATTATTCTTGAATAATTATCGCTTTCAAGCTGGTCTTTCGCGTCTGTCAGCTTGTCGTAAAGGTCGTTAATATCATTCGTTTGATCTTCGTCAAGATTGATTACACCCAAATCCATCTTCTCGTGTACATACATAAACAAGTCGATTATAGGCACTTCGTAATCATTTACATCACCGAATATTGCACTGTATTCATCGTGTTCCGCGCCGTATGCCTGGAACAAAAGGCAACACAAATCATAATCAATATTCATAAGCTTTGAAGTTTCTCTTGCGTTGATTTTTTCGGTAAGTATGTGGTCGTCGTCAAGCTCCGTATTTGCAAGCCCCAAAGCCGAATTTATGCTCGGATTTTCCTCGACAAGCGATATAACTTTCGCCTCTCTGTCATAGTCACCGGACGGAACAATTACAGCAAGCTGATGGTCCGTACCGAAAATTTCGTCAACCTTTCGTTTTGCGATTGAGTTTTCGGTCGGCTTTTTAAGCTGTTCGGCTGTGGCGTCAAAAGCATAGTTACTCATTGACGAAAGCACCGCACCGACTGCTATAATCGCAATAAATATGTAAGGTACAATGTTCTTTAATTTAATAACAACCTTACACCATTTCTCGATACTCGGCACAAAAGAACGGTGAGTTGTTTTATCAATCTTATCCGAAAATGCCAAAAGCAAGCCGGGCATAATAAAGAACACCGTAACAAGACTGCATATGATACCTTTACAAAGTACCAAACCCATACCGATTCTAAGCTGCATTACCATAAGTGCGGCAAGACCTGCAAGTGTTGTAAGACTTGATGAACTGATTTCAAGGATAGCCTTTGAAAGTGCGGTTACTATCGCGTCATACGCATTCTTTGTCTGCTTTTCCTCCGCAAATCTGTGCGAAAGGATAATCGCATAGTCAATCGCCAGAGCCAACTGCAACACCACCGCAACCGACTTTGTAATAAACGAAATTTCACCGAGCAGATAGTTCGTACCCATATTCAAAAGTGCCGCCACGCCGAATACTATAAGGAATATCGGCACTTCCATAAAGCTCTGTGACGTGAACAGCAAAACCGCTATAATTATCACAAGCGCTATACCTAAAATAACTGTCATTTCTTTTTCAAGCTGTTTAGAACTGTCGTCTATATTGTCGGAATAAGCATAGAAGTCATATCCGTCAAGCTGTTCTTTCAAATCCGAAACAATTTCGAGTTCTCTGTCCAAATCGTCACGCACACTAAGTGTGACAGTAAATAACGCCGCCGAATCTTTATAATGGTCGTCGTCATTTTCAAATTCAACCTCTTTTACTCCGTCAACCTTTTCGAGTTTATCTTTAAGCTTTTCCGCCGTTTCGGTCGTTATGGTCGTAACCATTATTTTTTCCGTATCGTATGTAATAAACTCATCGTCCATTAGAGTAAGTCCGCGTCTTGTTTCCGTTTCTTCGGGAAGATATGAACTTATGTCGTTGTTTACCTGCACTTTCGGTATTGATATTACGCACAATACAAGTGCAAGTGCAAATATTAAATAGAATGCACGTCTTTTATCAACAATAAAAGTTGCTATTTTTACCATTAAATTATTGTCTTTTCGACTATCATTTTTCACATCATTTTTCTTCATATATTTACATCTCCGAAAACATTAATCTCATCAATACATATTATAAATTCCGTCACTTTGTACGTCAACAGTCAATTTTCATATCGGTGTTTATTTTCCGACACTTACAAATAACTTTGTGTCTATTTCTACAAATTTTGTCACTTTGCCCAAAACAAATTAATTCAAAACCATGTTTTTGTATAAAAGAAAAAGGACGTTTTATCGTCCCATTCTTACTTTATGTCTGTTACACATTTTCCGTCTATAAACGTCATAACACATTCAGACTCAAATCTTGTCGGCAAATCGGTAAACACTGCAATATCGGCATCTTTACCGACTTCAAGCGTACCAACTCTGTCGTCAATCCAACAGTTTTTTGCCGCTGTGGAGGTTATCGCTTTCAGTGCTTTCTCTTCATCCATACCGTGCTTAACCGCCATAACCGCACAAAGCGACAGATTTTCAATCGTAATTTCGGGGTGGTCTGTTATTATCGCAACGTCAATACCTCTGTCCGAAAGATTTTTATATGTATCAAAGGTTAAGTTTTTAAGCTCCGGTTTACTTCTGTCCGAAAGTGTCGGACCAAGCATTACAGGTAATTTTTCACGTTCCAAAATCGGTGCTATTCTGTCACCGTCCGAGCAATGCTCAAGCGTAACGCAAATATCAAATTCTTTGCCCAATCTGATTGCACTGCAAATATCGTCTGCCCTGTGTGCGTGAATTTTAACAGGTATCTGTTTTTTGAGTACAGGTATCATTGCGTCAAGCTTTATGTCGAATTCAGGCTTGTCGTGTTCTTCGCTGTTTTCATTATATGCGTCAAGCTGATTCATATAATCTCTTGATTTTATAAGCAATTCGCGTATCAATGCCATTGTTCCCATACGCGTAACAGGTGCCTCGTCCTTTTCGTTGTACACGCATTTTGGGTTTTCACCGAGTGCAAACTTCATTGCGACAGGTGTTTTAATAATCATATCATCTACGCATATTCCGTACGTCTTAACCGCCGCAAACTGTCCGCCCACAGGGTTTGCACTGCCCGGTCCTGTTACAACGGTTGTAACACCTGCGTTATACGCGTCTTTAAACCCACGGTCAAACGGATTTATTCCGTCAATCGCACGAAGGTGCGGCATTATTGGGTCGCTGTCCTCGTTACCGTCATCCCCCTCAAATCCAAGCGAATCTTCAAACATTCCGACATGACAATGTGCGTCAATCAGTCCGGGCATAACGATTTTACCCTCTGCGTCAATAATCTTATCCGCCTCAAATACTTTATCTTCACCTACATACTGTATCTTTTCATCAAACAATATACAGCCGTTCTTGTACTTTTCGCCTGTCATTGTTACTATTTCGGCATTTTTTATATAGCTTAAAATTTCATCGGGTCCTAAATCCTTAAGAAACTGATCGCAGGTGCATTTTTTTGAAAATCCCGAGCACAAAATTACTTTTAGACTGTATTTTTCGGAAAGATATTTTATGCACCGTTCAAGCAGCGGCGACGGCGGGACAAGATACACCATCATATATTTCGGCTGATTAACAGGCTTTACGAATTTCTCATACTCGTTCTCCGGCAGTAAATAGACGGGATCGACACACTGTAAAGCGTCTATGCCTTTACTTTCAAGCATCTTAACCGAGCTTGCTTCCCTTACCGAAACCGACGAAAAGGATTTGAGCTTTTCTGCAAGCTCCGTAAGCTGTGCGTCGGTGAAATCCTTGTAGGTTCTGAAAAAGTCCTTTAAAAATGCAATGTGCTGTGATAATCGGGTAACTTTGTTAAATGCAGGCGGTGCGTCTTTGTCAATCTCATCCTGTCCGTCATTCCATGCTTTTGGTTCAAGCGGATTGATTTTGTATTTACCTGACATAAAATCGATATAACAACCGCCGAGGGCATTTGTCAAATCTTCATACTCTGCTTCAGGATCAAGGCATACGATTTTCTTTCCGTTTTCTCGGATGTTTGTCAAAATCAATTTGAGCAGATAACTTTTGCCCTGACCGCTGTTTCCGAGAATAAGGATGTTGCTCGTTGTCTTATCCTCAGTTCTGCGGTCAAAATCAACGAGAATATTCGTGCCGTACTTATCTCGACCGATATACA
>ENA-OPTB01001884-OPTB01001884.1-human-gut-metagenome-genome-assembly--contig:-NODE-1884-length-14780-cov-3.588795_pt1 | contig 14780 bp, 19 predicted proteins | sample MGYA00241810_ERZ501911 | MGnify/ENA primary metagenome ERZ501911 (study PRJEB25962, sample SAMEA2042304) | human gut metagenome | biome: human gut; feature: human-associated habitat; material: faeces... | reverse complement strand
ATTATTTTTTTAATATTTTTATAAATTATATAATATAACATTTATAAATTGTGAAAGGAATGAATTAAAATATGTCTCTTTATGCAGTTTTTATTGCATTTGCTTTAGTTTTTGTTACAGAATTAGGAGATAAAACACAATTATTAATGATATCTTTTGCTAACAAAACTACTCCAATTAAAATATTATTAGGCGTTGCTATAGGTTCATTTTTTAGCCATGGAATAGCTATTTTATTTGGAAGTAGTATTAATTTCTTTGACAATTATTTATTGCAAAATACTCTTAAAATTTTTACATATATTTCGTTTATTTTAATAGGATTATACTCTTTTATACCAAAAAAAGTCTTACTATCTATGGACAATAGTAAGAAAGACGGTATTATTAATAAATTATATAGTTTTGGAAATATATCTAATTTAAAACTTGGATATACTTTTATTGTAGCAATTTCTATAATTATTGGTGAAATTGGAGATAAAACTTTTTTAGCCTCAATTGGACTTGGAATTCAATACTCCAATTTAAAACTTTCCCTAATAATTGGTGCTATTTTAGGAATGGTTGTTTGCGATGCTATTGCAATATTCTTTGGTAAATTTTTAAGTAATCATATTTCTGAAGAATCTATGAAAAAACTTTCTGGAATATTATTTATTATCTTCGGTATTATTGGTTTTATATTTAATTAAACTTAATAATAGTATAAAAACTACAAAATTGTTTTTATCCAAATTTCTTTTCCATCTTTATCTTTAATTCTTAAATTTGGAAAAGTTTTTTTCATTCTTTCATTAGTAAAATGTTTTTCTTCTATCTTCTTAAATATAGAATTATTTGTAGAGTTGCTGTTTATTTTATTATTGTAAGTTCCGTTATAAATTTCAGCAGCTCTATTTTCATAAGTTTGTATTGCCCAAACAGTTACAATTACGTTTATTATAAAAAATATAGTAATAAAAATATCCATTTTTTTCTCTATACTTTTAGGAATTCTATTAATTAAATTGTCTATTTTAGGCTTAGCAACTTTTAGTAAAAAAATAGATAAAACTCCCCAAAATAAAGAATATAATATACAGATTCTTCCGTTAATAGAATTTCCTGTATATGTGTAATCCCAAAATCTAACTGAATACATAGCCTCTAATACATAGCTCATAAGATATTCTAATATTGAGCCAATAAAAAATCCATATATAAAAAGTTTAAAATACTTATTTGTATCCACACTATTTAATAAAATAATTAATATTACTGCTCCAACTCCATACACAGGACAAAAAGGTCCCCATAGTAACCCTTTTCTGCTTTCGATAACTCCAGATGTAAAATAGCAAAATAGTGTTTCTATTAAAAGACCTATAATACTGAAAATTATAAAGTACCACAAAATTTGGTGAAAATTTAATTTCTTCGTTTCTTCCATAAAACTCCCTAAAATTAATTAATCATTTACATTATACAACATAATTCTACATTTTTCTACTTATATAATATATTTATTTCATATCACTTCATAATAATTATGTCCTATTTTTATTTTTAATACTATGATTTTTGCCTTTTATATAAATGATAATATACTGTAATTATAAGCATTACAATCTCTATTAGAATAATTTTTCGTAAAAAAATATCATACTAAAAAGGATGACATTTTTATTTATCGGTATTAAATCTATTCTCCTACTACTTCATATCTGCTTAAATCTGGTCTAGCCACATTTTCATCTGTTACTACATCTAGTTTTAATTCTCTTTTAGTTTCATTTTTATGTGCTGTAAAAATAAATACTTTACTTAGGTCTATTCTATTTACTATAATTCCTGTCTCTTTGTCGATTACAAATTTAGTATAAGCTGATTCATCTTCTAATTGTATATAAATAACTTGTCTTCCGTCTACTTCTTTTTCTCCCAAGTATTTATATTCTAGTTTATTTACAATAGAATAATCCATACCTGCTTGCTGATATTCTTGTTTTCTCAAACTATGACTAATTCCTGCTACTTCTTTATCTGTTGCTTTAGAAATCATAATATATTCATTATTGTTATAATCTTCTCTTAACAAAAATTCGTTGTTATAATATTCTACAAGCACATTATCTTTTACATAAATATCATATTTTGCATTATTAGAGTCAGCAAAAGAAATATAGTAATTAGGATATTTCTCTCCTTTCTTTAATAATTCTAAAACTTCTTCTTTAGACATTGGATTATCTTTTTGTAATTTTCCATCATTCCATAAAACATACTCTCTTATTCCCCAAATAGCTATAAAAAGAAATACAATTAATAGAACAATAATTAATACAATTTTCCTTGTTTTCATTAGTTTTCCCTCCCTTTTATTTATTATTTATATGTTAGCATATAGAATTTTGTATGTCAAATATTGACAGATAATACAAAAATAAAAGCACTTAATTAACAAGTGCTTTTACTATATATTCTTATATGGTGCAGCTGGAGGGACTTGAACCCCCAACCTTTCGGTTCGTAGCCGAATGCTCTATCCAGTTAAGCTACAGCTGCATTATATAACTATTATACTTTGATTTTAAAATTAATTCAATAGATTTTTTCAAAAAAATGTTGCAAAATTAAAAAAAATGTGTTATATTATACTAGTCAGCTTTGTTAAAGACAAATTTATATATTTCGGGGCGTGGCTCAGTTGGTAGAGCGCGTGGTTTGGGACCATGAGGTCGCACGTTCGATTCGTGTCGCCCCGACCAGCATAAAAAGTGTTGTAAATAGCTTGTATCTAGGGATACAGGCTATTTTATTGTTTATAACTTTTTACTTTTTTACTTAATTTTTAAAAATTAAAATTCACTAGATATATCAAGCTTTTCACGGATTTTAATTTATTTTGATTTTTGGTTTTCCTAAACAATTACCTAAACAAAAATTTAATTTTAAAAATTTGTTTAGGCGTTGTTTAGGAAACACTGTTCAAACCATTGCGTAGCAATACTTTCATATCTTAAATATATTTAATATAAAGCTTTTTTTCTTAATACGAAAATCCTTCAAATCACTTACATTACTGCAATATATCAATTTGTCGATAAAATCATTGTTTAGTAAAAACACTAAACACTCAAAAAGCCAATTAAAATGTTAATTTTATAGTATTTATCTTCATTTTGTTTAATTAATATTAATTTATTTTAATTTTTATTAATTTTATCTCTCCTGATTATCATGTATTTTTTTATCAGTAATATAATTTTTACTATTATCAGTAATTAAATTTTCATTTAAGTAATATTGATTTACTTTATCAATTTCCTGATTTTTGAATTTGTCAAAAACAGATGTATAAGTATTTAATGTAACGCCAATATCTTTATGTCCCATTAATTTTTGAACAACAACTGGAGCCATACCACTCTCAATACATCTTGTTCCGAAAGTATGTCTTAAACTATGTGTTGATATATCTGTAATATTAAAGTATTTTTCTAATATCCTTTTTAGTTCAGAATTAACATTCTCCCTTTTAGTATATTTTTGATTAAGCGGTTTAAATAAAAGTTTTTCCTCATTATTTGTTTGATTATTAGCAACATTCATTTGTTCAACAATATATGGGTACAAAAAATCTGGTATAGGTAATATTCTTTTGCCTGCATAAGTTTTAGTTTTCTTTCCCATTATAACTCCGCCAATTTCATCAGTCGTTAAAGTTTTATTAATGTTCATTTTTTTATGCTTCAAATCAATATCATACATTGAAAGTGCAAGAGCTTCACTAACACGCAAGCCCATATACATTTGAATTAAATATATATTTTTATATTTACAATGTGATACATCCTTACTTAACAAATATTCTGTAAAAGCTTGCTGTTCGTCTACGGTTAATGCACGAACTATCTTATCCTCTTTTTCACTTCTAGGGCATATAACATTTATCATTGGATTTTGCATTAAATATCCTTTATTTATTGCGATTCTGAAAGCTTGATTAAATTGTTGGTATAACTTTTTAATTGACGAATTGCTTAAATGTGTTTGAGAGTTTAAATATAATTGAATTTCATTTGATGTTATTTCGTCGATATTTTTATTTCCAAAAGGTGTTTTTTCTATTTTTTCTATGGTTTTAGTTACTCTGCCAAATTGTGTAGGAGATATTTGATTGGTATCTGATTTTAATTTTAGATTTGCTTTCATAACTTCACAAATTGGTATTCCATGATGTTCAATATATAAGGGGTTTTCTTTTTGATACATTACAGTTGCTAGATATTTTTTTGCTTCTTCCTCTGTTTTAAAACTTTTAGTTCTTGTTTTACTAATACCTGTCTTGGAATCATATTCTTTATATTGTGCGTTCCACTTTTTTCTTTGTTTATTAAAAAATACATAGCCTTCACTAGATCCTTTTATTGGCATTTTATGCACCCCCTTTTTTATCCATTTTCCATAATAGATAAGAAGCTAATGGTATGACTTTTCTTTTTCCAATATTAATTGCTGGAAAATCATTCTGCTTAAATAAATCATAAGCTTGGTTTATTCCAATATGTAAATCCTTTGAAATATCTAATACAGACAATGTTACAAATGGATTTTTCATTTTAGCCAAATAACTCATTACTATTTGCCCTCTTAATTCTTCTCTTTCTTTTGTATCAATTAATTCTGTATTTGTAATTTTATTAATATTCTCCATTATTTCTTATCATCTCCATTTTCTTTTAAAATACTAGCTAAAACTAGTTCTAAATTGACAAGTACACTTATTAATGTTTTTTCAAAATTGTTAGACTTATAATATCTATTATCTTCAAAGCCTCTTTCGTAAACATCTGTAGCTTTAGTTAATTTCTTATCTCTACTAACCATAGTCGTATTAGGTGGTGCTTTTTTTATTAAATCTTCCGAATACCATATAATATCTTCCTGTGAAAGACTTTTAAATTCACGTTTTTTTCTGTCTATGTCTACTACTATAAAATCTTCTACAATTTTATTAAAAGGTAGAAAAATATTTGGTAGCATATGAGAATTTGTTTTTTTATTGTGACAAACGATAAATAGTTTTTCATAAGGAATAATATCAAGATTTCTTTGTACAATAGCTTTTTTTAATTTGTAGACATCACTAATAATTTTCACTTCTGGAATTTGTCCTACCTTTTTATATAAAACTCTAATAGGAACTTTAGTATTAGATATAATAGAAGGATTTTGCTTTAATTTTTTAACCTTTTTTCTCATTGTTTAGTACCATTTTTTAATTTTTCAGACTTATATAATATTTCTAAATTGTGTTTAAAATGGTTTATTCCTTTGTTTTTTAAAGCAATTACTTGATTTTTATCTAGTTTTAACCTTCTACAAACATCATTTAATCTGCAATTTTCTATATAGGATAGATACAACACCTTTCTTTCAAGTAAAGGTACTATTTTCATTGCTAAATAATAAGTTTCGTTTGTAAAGATGTTTTCTAAATGATTAATGCTAACATCTGCATTATCTACATTGTGCATAGTTCTTTGATAATAGTTATCTTCAATTATTTTAATTATTGCTTCAGTATCAATTATAGTTTCAATAATTGAATGTAAGTCTTCTTTGTCTTTTGTAAATTTTAAGTTTTTCTTTTTTGGATTTTTCATATTCTAAAACCTCTTTTCGAAAATTTTAGATTTCTAGAAATCTGTTATTTGTTCGAACTGGTTTTATAATACAATGAAATAGGGATTATATGTATTTTTGTAAAGAAAATTCATAAAATGTGTGAAAATATAAGAGTTTGTAAGAACTTATAAGAAAATTTAAAAAACAAAATAGACTACAAGTAAGTCTAGTAGCATATTAGAAAGATCTTTATTTTCTATTTACGTACATAAAAAATAGCACCTAAAATATAGATATTAGCTATATTTTAAGTACTACTTTTAAGTAAGTTTATTTAATTATTCATTTTCAAAAGTGTATGTATCTGTTATATCAAGGTATAAAATGTTATTTTTATTTAGACTTTCTTTTTCAGAATCAGTTATTTTTAATTTTTCTAATAAGTCGTTTGTAAATTCTAAATCTTTTTTAGAAACAATACATTTTCTAATACTAGGTACATACTGTCCGTTTGTGCAATGGAATGTTCCTAACATTAGCTTATTTGTGCCTCTTGCTATATTTACTATGAGATGCGAAAGTTCAAAACGTAAGTTGTTTTCTTTATAATTTTCAAAAACAAATACTGCTATATGATTATCAGATTGTAAATATCCAGTTAAATAGATAAAATCCTTTTTGTAATCCATAAAATCAACTTTGCATAAATCAGGTTTTTGGATAAGCTTTAATCTAAATTTACCTTTATCATACTTTTTAGATTTAGGATAATATGCTATATAATATAGATAAAGTGTATCTGTATTAAATGGGTTAATACTATTTTCAGTATTATTTATTTTTCTTGTACTATTAAAAAGTTCATATTCATAAATACCTAATTCATTACAAATTAGATATATTTGTTCCGCATTAGGTATAATTTCGCCATTTTCATATCTAGCAATTGTTGCAGGTGTTTTATTGATTGCCATTGCTAAATTTTCTTGGCTTAATCCTTTGGCTTTTCTAAATTTTCTGATATTTTTACCAAATTCTTTTTTATCGAAATTAGACATATAACCACCTCTAATTTACTTTACATAATATAATTATAGCATATTTTTCCACTTATATCAATTGCAAGGCTACGTTACTAGACAAATTGAGATTTTTTACAGAATATGGTATAATATAAATACTATATTATAGAAAGAATGGTTTTATAGCTATTCATCAAGTTGCAATACTTGATTTCAATTATGATTGATATCCAAGCATTGCAACTGCTTGGACTTTCAGAAGTAACATTTGTTATCTTCTTTTATCATAATTGATTTTTTACTTATAGAATAAAACGCAAGGAGGCTAACAAATGGAGCAAGAATTTTGTTTAGACGGACGGAAGCCCAGGAGCTTAAAAACTGTTCGACATGAAAAGGAGGGTAAAACTTTTCCCTCCTAAAATTTAAAAATATTGAATTTTATATAGATTTTTGCTACAATTAAGATAATTATTCTAGACTAGTTGCAATAGTTTAGATTAATTATATAGCTTTAAATAGCAATATTTAAAGTAAAACACAGGGGATTTTCCATTTGTTAGCCTCCTGTGTTTTTATTTACGTTAAATGCAATATTTTATGATTTTACTTTAAAATACTAATTTTTGACAATAAATTAGTATAAATAGTATAAAAAATAATCTTAAAACTTACGTAATATGCAAATTTTATTGTATATTACGTAAGTTTTATTTTTTTGATTATTTTACATAATTCTGCTATATTAAGATTGTAAATAGTATTATTTTATAAAATATGGGGGATATTTAATTGATAAAAAATTGTATTCAAACAAATAATTTAATAAGTTCTAAAAATACAATTTTAATTTTTAATATACTACGAAATTTAGGATTAACTCCTACACTTAAAGGGACGAAACTTTTAAATAAGGCTATTCAAATTGTTATAAATAGCAATAATGAGTTTATTGTAATTGAAGATGTTTATAATCAAATAGCTTTGAATTGTGTAGGTTTTAATAGTGCACAAATTAGAAATGCCATTAAATATGCCATAGATAATAGAAATGAACAAAAGTCAATTGCAAACTTTGAAAAGATTTTTGGATATAAATATGATAGATACTATTTTACAAATAAAATTATTATAGAAGAAATCACAAGAATTGCAAAGAATTTTTAAAGTATAAGATTTAATTTTATAGCTGATAATATATATTTTTTCGTAAGTATAATAACGGAGTAAATTATTTCATTTACAGTAATTTACTCCGTTATACTTATTTCATTTATTTCTGCCAATTTAAAATGATAAATCCATTATTTATATTTTCGCTATCTAATTTCCAAATACTTTCTCCTCCAATCAAATTTATAAATTCAGTAGTTTTCATGTCTGTTTCTGTTCTAGAGGCTCCTAAAGTTGTAGTTCCGAGGTAATAACAATTTGCAGCAGTTTCCTCTAATGTCTTTTGATTTAAATTTAAGCCAATCATCTTTCCTACATTTTGTTTTCCAGTAACGTTACCTGCATTATAGCTATTTTTAATAACAGCCTCCTTATTTACTATTCCTATCAGACCGCCTACAGAATTATAATCAGATTGTATATTTCCGATATTGTAACAATAATTTATTTCTGAATTTTCAGCATATCCGGCTATTCCTCCTTGTGATACATCACCATTAATATTTGCTCCAGTAGAAATTGTTATTGCGGTATTATAACATTCTTTTACTTCTCCATTTACTACTGCTCCTATGACTCCACCTATTGCTCCAGAGTTGCTTTCTATATTTCCTGTGTTCCAGCATTTTTCTATTATTCCCCAACCAATTCCTGTTATACCTCCTATATATGAATCTTTTGTTTCATTTTTAGAATTCCCTTTTGCTATAATATTTCCACTATTATAGCTATTTCTTACATAACATGTTTCTCTTAAACATCCAGTTATACCTCCAATTTGTCCCGATTCCGTAGTAATATTTCCTTCATTATAGCATGTTGTTATTTCACTATTATTAATTAATAAACCTACAATTCCACCTACCATATTCCCTGGTGCATAAATTTCCCCTTGATTATAACAATTTTCTATTTTTGCATTATGTGCCGCTCCTGCAATTCCTCCTGCTTCTGAATTATAATCCGTATTAGTTCCTGTTGTTTCAACTTTTCCATTATTGTAACAATTATTTATGTCCGAATGACTCACACCGGCAATTCCTCCTACGACTGAATATTCACCAATAATATTTCCTTTATTCAAACATTCATTTATCGTAGCTTCTGTATACCCTACAATTCCTCCTACAAAAGTTTCGTTTCTAGAATTTAAAGATGTATATTGTTTGCCTATAATCTCACCAGAATTTGTACATTCTGTAATTACACCTTCAGTTCCATCTAATTTTCCAACAATGCCTCCTATAACACCTTTACTCGCTTCTATATTTATATTATTAGTACAATTAATAAAATGAGTATTTCTTGCTTTTCCAACAATGCCTCCCACAAATTCTGCTCCTTCTACTTTTCCACTCTCTATTACTATATTTTGCATCGTTGCATTCTCTGTATATCCAAATAACCCTTGATTATTTGATTTCGTATCACTATTATATAAATTTAAAATTTTATGATTATTTCCTTCTAGTGTTCCTGAGAACGGGGTTGTTTCATCTCCTATCGATACCCAGTTTTTATTACTCTCGTTTCCTTCTAATTCTATATCATTCACAATTCGTATTTTTTTTCCAAAAAATGTATCGCCTTCTGCTACTCTTGTTCTTAATTTATTAAAATCCACTACTGTTCTTATAATATAATTATCTACATTTACTTTGTTAGACGAAAAGATGGTTCCATCTGTTCCACTGGCTCTTACAAAACATTCTATTGTATCGAAACCTTGATCTGTTACCTCTAACTCAATCGTCTTCTGATTTGTTCTTACTTCTTTATACCTTTGATTATTTAAGAAAAAAGTATATCCGCTAACCTCTCTATCAGTAGCTTGTACAGTTGCTATTAACTTAAAACCCTCTTCTATTTCTTGTGTTTCTAATGTAATTGGCATGATGTTTTTTTCCTCTAACACATATATTTTTCCTGCATTTAATTCTATTCCTTCATTGATAAATACTATATTCGTGCTTGTATCCATAAAGTATCGTTTTTCACTTATACCGCTTAAATTTAATTGTGCTAAGTCTATATAATACATATTTGAAAAATCTATCTGGTCCATGCTTGCTACTCCAGATTGAAATTTTAATATCGTTTCTATTGTTGTATGGTCTGTTATTTCTTCTTTTACTACTTTTTCTCCAATAGGATCTTCATATTTACCTTCTAAACTATTATTTAAATAATACATGTCTAAAGATTCCTTAAGAGTAGAAACTTCCATTTCATTTTTCGCTATTTGTGCTTTTGTAATTAGACCATTACTACCAAATAGCATATTGATAGAAATTGTTGCTAAAATTAGTAAAATAACAATTGTTACGACTAGTGCTATTAATGTAATACCTTTATTAGCTTGTCTTAATTTTTTTACATTCATTTTTTACTTTCCTCCTAATCTTATGTATTTTATATACATTAGTATTTGTATTTTTTCTTAAGTTTATCCATTTTATTTTGTTTATAAAACACATCTTAAACATGATATTTATCAATTCATATTTTACCATTGTCAAAATATTTTGTAAATATTTTTTACGATTTTTGTCGCATTGTTTTTGACTTTATTCAAATATAAAATCATTCCCAAACATGATATAAAAGGTTATAGTATATTATAGAAAGTAGGGAAATTGTATGGAAAAATTGGATATAAACAAACATATTGGTAAAGTATGTCAAGAATATAGATTAAAAAATAATTTAACTCAAAACCAAGTAGCAGAATTAACTGGATTAGAGCCTAGACATATAAGTCAGATAGAAAGAGGACTATCAAAAGGTAGTATAGATACTCTAATAAAATTATGCAATGCTTATCAAATTACACCAGATGTTATTTTATATGATTTGTTAGATACAAATATTAAAGAGTCTATTTCTATTTATGATGAAGATTTTAAAAAATTAAGTAAACGAGATAAAGAAAGTATTTTATATTTTATAAAATTTTTTCTTTCAAGATAAGGCAAATTGTAGCTCATATAGTATATGAGCTACGATTTTATTTTTACAATAGTTTTAAATTTTCTCCATACTTTGTTCCTAATGAATAGCTAAGTGCAAAATAATATTCTTCTGTTTCATAAAATAATTTTATAAGAGTATTAAAATTTTCTTTTTGCTCTCCAGATAAGTTTATATTAAGTTTATCTATTAAATCAGATTGTTCCATATATTTTTTATTAAAATCTTCATTTTGTCGTAAAATTGGTATTTTACTTTCGACAAAATTACTAATATATTTATAACTATTATCTTTAAAAATTTCCATACCTATCACTCACCTTTAAAATTTTACTTGTTAGTAGTATATCCCATTTTATAATTTTTTTACATATTTTTATAAATATTATTTTCTTATAACTCATGTTTATTATTTATACACTCTAAAATTAATTGAATTGCATCTGAAAATCCTTCCTTATAAAATTTCTCATTTTCAAATCCTTGCATTTCATTAAGAGTTTCAATATAGTTTTCAATACTTGTTTTTATTCCATTAATTGTTTCTACAAATCCGTCTGGTATATTATCTATGGCTATATAGATATTAGAATAATCTTTCGATTTTTTTGAAAGTAGCTTTCTTTCATTTTCTGTAAAATTATATATTGTATCTTCACGTGTTCTAAAAAGTTCATTTAATAAGTCGTTTGCTTGAAGTTTAACGTTATTTATTATATCTTTCATGTCATTTTCCTTCCTTCAAATAATATTATATACGTCATTATTCTAACGTCATTATATATTATACAATGCTAAAATTTAGTATGTCAATACTTTTACGTAAAAATACTTACGTCATTATTCTTTAACTTTTGCTAAACTCTTTTTGAAAGGGCGTGAATAATGATGTTAACACTAGAACAAGCTATTAGGAAAAGAATACTTAATTTAGCAAAAGAAAGAAATTTAACTATTAATAAAGTATCTATGTTATCTGGTATGCCACATACTACATTATTACTTTTTATGAATAATGAAACGCATGACCCAAGAATTTCTACATTACTACATATATGTGAAGCATTTGACATATCATTAAATGACTTTTTTAACGACAAACTATTTGAGGAAGTAAAAGCTGAATAAGGAGAAAAAAATGACAATAGAAAATGCTGTAAGAGAACGAATAAAAGAATTAGCAAGAAAAAATAATATAACAATAAATAAAGTTTCGACATTAGCAGGCTTAAATCATACAACACTATTAGCATTTATGAACAATGAAACACACGATCCAAGAATTTCTACATTATTGCATATATGTGAAGCTTTTAATATTGATTTAAAAGAATTTTTTAATTCTCCAATTTTTAATAATGTTATAGACGAATAATAATTAAATACACAAAAGCAAATAACTTGAATTATATTAATCAAATTATTTGCTTTTTAATTACTTTTCAAAATATTGTACAAAATTATCTACTATTCTCTTAAATCTATCTAATGGAAAACTAAATAGATTTTTGACTACTTGGAAAGTTTTTTCAATATAGTTTTTTAATTTGTGATTTTCTTTCTTTAGTTCTTCATTTTCATATTTTAGATGTGTATTTCTTCTTTGTAATTCTTCTACTCTTTCTATGGCTGTATAAGACTTGGCTAATTGAATTTTCAATTTGTTTGTGTACTCAATTAATTCTTTATTCTGTCGTATTATTAAATCCTTATTTTTGGTATTAATAGGTTGCATTTGTTCTTGCGTTAATTCATATTTTATATTTTCATAATTAGTTATTTGCTTTAATCTTTCTATTGGTATATGTGTGTTTTCTTTTGTGTTTCCACGTTCTAATTCAAAACCATGTTCAACAATATATTTATGAAAATTATCTTGTAGTTGCCTGTAACTATCTTTCCCTTTCCAATATTCGCTACAAGCAATTTTATCTATGTGTTCTCCACTTTTCTTGTCTATTTTGTGAATAACTGGTACAAAAACTAAATGCATGTGTGGAGTACTTTCATCTAAATGTACTTTTGCAGATAGTATATACTTTTCTCCTAGCCCTTTATAATTTGCTACAAAATTATATGCAGTTTGGAAATATCTTTTTGTTTCTTCTTCTCCAATTTTTTCAAAGAATTCTTTATCTGATGTAATAATTAACTCACAAGCGACATTGGTTGTTTTGATTATTCTTCCTTGTAAATTATTTTCTTGTTGTAGTATTTTAATAGCATTATTATATGTAGTATTACATGTTTTTATTGAATAGTTTTTTATAGAATTATTTTTATTAATGTCTTTATTTGAGTAATTTGTATTTTTTCTTTCGTTATGTTTGTATAGTCCTGCTAAATTTTCTTTTTTGTATTTTGCATTTCTAATAATAGCATAACTCATTTTTTATATTTCCTTTTTATAGATAGCCTTCAAAGGCTTAACAATAATAAAATACCTCCTTTGCATTTACCTGAATAAAACTTTAATGAGTTTCTAACATACTAGAACGTCACAGACGTTCTGTATGGTCAGGGAAAATTCTTTTCCCTAACAACCCTTTTATGAAAGATAAATAATAAAATTCTTGCGAATTTTATTACTTATCTTTCTATGCACGATTAATATTTAATTTATTTCGCTTACGCTCCATAAATAAAATATCTTAATCGTGTATAAAAATATTCGCCAAAGGCTCATATTTTTATATAAATTTTGCTAGCTAAAGCTAGCAAAATTTATATAGCATTAATCAAAGTAGAATTTTTTACTGATTATTATTCTCTGTAATCCTTTTTAATTTTTAGTAATTATTTACAATTTTTAGTCAATTATATTTGACAATTATAAAATATCGTAGTAAAATAAAAATAGGAAATGGAGAAACCACAAACGTGGTTTGCCAGTTAGTATATGACACATCTAACCGTCAAGTTTACAGATGTGTCTTTTTATTGGTTAATTTTGTTTGCTAATAATTACAACTAGTGCTATAATTAAGGCAAACGTAATGATAGATACTCCTATTAAAGAATAATATAATATGTATATCGTTGCAATTAATGTTTGTATTTCTACCATACGCCTCACCTCCTTATTGGAGGCAAACCACATCTGCTTATTCTCATTTCCTATAAATATACTATACAGTATTTATTTACAAAAAACAAGTATTGTTTTGTAAATTTTTGTTAATTTTTAGTAACGGATTTTAATTATTTTTACTTAAACAGTAACCTAAACAAAATGCCAGTCATTGCCTAAATAGAGGCAACTCTACACTTCGCCCCGACCATAAAAGACCAGTTTTTGAGGAAAATTCATTAGAATTCAAAAACAGTCAAATGATTTTAAATAAGCTATTTTCTAAGATTTTTTAGAAAATAGCATTTTTTTATTTACTCTAAAAAATGTCTAAAAATTCTAAAAAATTCTGATTTTTTGTTCAGAAAAGTGTTCCGTAAAATTAAAATTTCAAAAATAAAATGTTCCGGAATGTTCCGTAAAGCAAAAATCATTGATATTTAGCTACTTTAAGTGTTGAACGAATAACACAAAAAGGAGGGCTAATGATATGAATTTTATACCATACAAAGCTAATGAATATCTTGAAAATAGTTTCTATCAAGTACCAAAAGAACTATTTATTAATCCATATTATGTGATTTTAAGTCTTGCAAGTAAGGTATTATATGGATTATTACTAGATAGATTGTCAATATCTATAAAGAATAATTGGACTGATGATAAGGGAGATATTTATATAGTATATTCAAGAAAAGAAGCTGGATTAAAGCTTAATCTTTCAGATAAGACTGTTACAAAAGCATTCAAAGAGTTAAAGAATGTCAAATTAATTCGTGAAATTAGGACAGGTTTTAAGAAAAATAACATTATCTATGTAGGAAAGATTAATCATGTTGAAATTTATGATTCGTAAAAAGTACGACTCATGATAAGGAAATTTTACGATTCTAGAAACGGAAAAATTACGATGTAATAATATTAAATATAAT
>ENA-OPTB01001882-OPTB01001882.1-human-gut-metagenome-genome-assembly--contig:-NODE-1882-length-14786-cov-3.139841_pt1 | contig 14786 bp, 10 predicted proteins | sample MGYA00241810_ERZ501911 | MGnify/ENA primary metagenome ERZ501911 (study PRJEB25962, sample SAMEA2042304) | human gut metagenome | biome: human gut; feature: human-associated habitat; material: faeces... | reverse complement strand
GGAGGCCGGAATCCGCAAGGGAGACGTGATTCTGGACATTGATGGCGTGAAAATTGTTGAGCCTTCGACGCTTCAGGAGCAGATCGCCAAACGCCGACCCAACGATACGGTTAAATTATCCGTAAAAAGAGACGGAAAGGTGAAACAATTTGACGTTACTTTGCGTAATAAAGCAGGTAAAACGGAATTAATTACCAAAGAAGACGTCGATATGGTCGAGGTTCTCGGAGGTAAGTTCGCCGATGCGGGCGCCAAACTCTGCCGTGAGCTCGATATCAGGGGCGGCGTGCAGGTGGTCGGCATCAAGGCCGACGGAATTCTGGCCCGCGCCCGTGTTAAACAGGGATTTGTGATCACTCACATCAACGACCGCCCGGTCTATTCGCTCGGCGACATGCAGCGGATGACGGAGAAGGTCCGTTCGATCGACGGCGTTTATCCCAACGGCCGTTCGGCAAGCTACACGCTGGTGGAGTAAATCGCAGCCCGGGCGGGTTTATGGATTGCAGTATTATTAGGATAGTTAGAAAAAAATATGCGTCAATTAAAGATTACAAAGTCCATCACCAACCGCGAAAGCGCCTCGCTGGACAAGTACTTGCAGGAAATCGGCAAGGAGGAGCTTATCACGGTCGAAGAGGAGGTGGAACTCGCCCAACGGATTAAGAAAGGAGATCAGGAAGCCCTCGAAAAGCTGACCAAAGCCAACCTGCCTTTCTGGTTTTACGCTTTTAACACATTATAATATTCGCCAAGAATTACTTCCTCTAACACCGCTCTCATACCACTATGAATCGGATGTGCAACATCACGGTATTCACCATTTGGCATTTTCTTGTTCGGCATTGCAACAAATAAGCCCCGCTCTCCTTCAATTACCTTAATATCATGAATGGCAAATGCCTCATCCAAAGTAATCGAAGCAACCGCTTTCATTTTCGCATTCCCGTCCACAATCCGGACGCGAACATCTGTTATCTGCATCGTATCCTCCCTTCATCTGTACGCTACATTACATAACGCTCATTCCTCTCCTGAATGATTTTAACGTCATCCGGACTTCCGACATAGTTGGAATTTGCCCGAATGGTTCCATGACTCTCTACGATGCAATTTTCAATATAAGTGTTATCCCCAATGTAGACTTCATTTAAAATTATCGAGTTTCGTATTGTACAATTGTTGCCTATATAAACTTCCTTAAACAAAACGGAATCTTCAACCTCACCATTGATGATACAACCACTTGACACAAGGCTGTTCTTAACTTTTGCGCCAACATTGTATTTAGCCGGAGGTAAATCCTCAATTCTTGATGCAATCTGTGGGTATTCATTAAAGAAATACTCTCTTGTTTTGCGGTCTAAGAAATCCATATTTGTCTTAAAATAGGAATCAACCGTTGTTACATTGCTCCAATAGGAGTCCAACGGATAGGCATAAAATTTCTTGATTCCTTTGTAACGGATAAAAATATCCTTTACCAAATCGAATCCATCTTCCGCCCCTGCACGCTCAATCATCTCAATCAACTGTCTGCGGCGGATTACATAGATTCCGGTAGAAACCAGCGTTTTCGAAGTCACAAGCGGCTTCTCTTCAAACTCGGTCACCCTGCCTTCGATGTCAACCGATACGACACCAAACCGGCTCGGGTCATCTACCGTTCCCAAGTCCTTCGTCACGATGGTAACATCAGCATTTTTCTCAATGTGATATTCCAAAAGTTTATTCATATCCATCTTGTATACACAGTCACCGGATGCAATAATTACATACGGCTCATGACTTGATTTCAAGAAATCAATGTTTTGCGCAATGGCATCTGCGGTTCCGCGGTACCAATAACTATTGTCATGGGTCTGTGTCGGTGTGAATACAAACAAACCGCCTTTTTTACGTCCAAAGTCCCACCATTTTGATGAGTTCAAGTGCTGTGTCAACGACTTTGAATTGTACTGCGTAATGACACCAACTTTGTTAATCCGGGAACTGGACATGCTGCTAAGTACAAAATCGATGCTGCGGTATCCACCGGCAATCGGCAGTGCTGCTGTCGCACGATTTTTTGTCAGTTCTTTCATGCGGGCACTGGACCCACCTGCTAAAATCAATCCTATTGCTCTCATTACATGTCACCTGCCTTTATCAAAGTTTCGCCACCTGCTAAGGTGTTATCCGGGTAATCTTCAATGGTTGTCTTACCCGCTATGGCAGTGTTTTTACCGATGGTAACGCCATCCGGAATCACGGTTTTTTCGCCAACCGTAACCAAGTTAAAGGCATAGACATCCGGCTTTAGTTTGTTTGGAATGTTGTCTTCGCCCGCACCGAGCACGCAATTTTCTCCAATTATCGAACCCTCTGCAATAATTGCACGGTCAAGAACGGTATTTTTACCAATTCTCGCAGAATTCATAATAATCGAATCACGCACTACAGCGCCTTCCTCAATGACAACATCCGAACCAATCACAGAGCTATGTACTTCTCCGTAAATCTCACAGCCGTCACCCATAATGGCTTTGTCAATCACAGCATCTCCTGCAATATACTGTGGACGAATCCATTCGTTACTTGTGTAAATCTTCCAAAACTCTTCGTACAGGTTAAATACCGGAATCAAGTCAATCAATTCCATATTTGATTCCCAGTACGAACCAAGCGTACCAACATCCTTCCAGTATCCATTGTACTCAAAGGCAAAAATGCGGTCGCCCCTTTCGTGGCAGTAAGGTAAAATATGTTTACCAAAGTCACAGCCCTTCTGGTCTTTCAACTGAATCAGGGCTTCTTTTAACACCGGCCATGAGAATATGTAAATACCCATAGATGCCAGATTACTGCGTGGATGCTCCGGTTTTTCCTCAAATTCCAAAATACGATGGGTATCATCTGTAATACAGACGCCAAACCGGCTTGCCTCTTCAATCGGCACCGGTATCGTCGCCATCGTAATGTCCGCGTGATTTGCCTTATGGAAATCAAGCATTACCTGATAATCCATCTTGTAAATATGGTCACCACCAAGAATTAATACATAATCCGGGTTGTAATACTCCATATAATTCAAGTTCTGGTAAATCGCATTTGCGGTTCCGGTGTACCACTCGCTGCTTGTGCTTCTCTCATACGGCGGCAGGATTGACACGCCCCCAATATTGCGGTCAAGGTCCCATGGAATTCCAATGCCGATATGAGTATTCAGCTTCAACGGCTGATACTGTGTCAGCACTCCAACGGTATCGACTTCCGAGTTGATACAATTACTCAACGGAAAATCAATGATTCGATACTTTCCCCCAAAAGCAACAGCAGGTTTTGCTACATTTGCAGTCAAGACCCCCAGTCTTGACCCTTGCCCCCCAGCAAGTAACATGGCTATCATTTCTTTTTTGATCATGTTATCACCCCTGTTGTTAATATTGTAAAATAAGTATACCACATTGTTTAAGTTTTGTGAATATTTTTCACAAAATATTTTCTTATGATTCTTTGATTTTGTACATTTTGCACAAATATCGTGTGAAAATCTTAAGCATATTCACCTTTTTCCTTGTATTTTCTCCCCTGTCTATATATAATGAATCTGAGGAAACATAATTTTGTTTCCAAATAATAGAAGGAAGGGTGTCATTTATGTACGAAATCGACTTTACACATCCGGGAAAGATTCATTTTATTGGAATTGGCGGCATTAGTATGAGCGGGTTCGCCGAGCTGCTTCATTCCATGGGCTTTACCATTACCGGTTCCGACTGGCATGAAAGCAAAATCACAAAACATTTGGAATCTCTCGGCATACAAGTAGTATATGGACAAAAAGAAGAGAATATTACAAAAGATATCGATTTGGTTGTCTATACCGCAGCAGTTAAAAAGACCAATCCGGAATATCAGGCGGCTGAAAAATTAAATCTTCCGCTGATGGAGCGCGCAGTTATGGTTGGGCAGGTAATGAAAAATTATTCTTCCGCCATTGCCATTGCAGGAACACACGGAAAAACAACGACCACTTCGATTGCTTCCCACATCTTTTTGGCAGCAAACCTTGACCCGACAATTTCCGTCGGCGGTATTTTAGAAGCAATCGGCGGCAACATCCGCATCGGTCACTCCAAGCATTTCATTACGGAAGCTTGTGAATACACGAATAGTTTTCTTCACTTTTTCCCTACTGTGGGAATGATACTTAATATAGAAGAAGACCATATGGACTTTTTCCATGACCTTTCTGATATCCGTCACTCTTGCCATTTATTTGCGAAACGGATTCCGGAGCATGGTACATTAATTATCAATGCGGATATTGAAAATTATGAAGAAATTACAGAGGGACTTTCCTGCCGTGTTATCACATACGGATTAGAAAATAAAGACGCTGATTTTACAGCTGAAAACATCACTTACAATGACCTTGGATGCGGCACCTTTGACGCAGTTGTACAAGGAGAAGTAAAGGGGCATTTCCATCTGTCCGTAGTCGGCAGACACAACGTTTCCAATACCCTTGCCTGCTTAGCGTTAGCCTCTCTCTATGGCATTGATGACGGCACCGTCCAGAAAGCATTGACTACATTCCACGGCGCAGACCGCCGCTTTGAATACAAAGGTGAGAAAAACGGATTTACCATTATTGATGACTATGCTCATCACCCGACGGAAATCCGAGCAACACTCACAGCAGCGAAAAATTATCCGCACAAAACGTTATGGTGTGCCTTCCAGCCGCATACCTACACACGCACCCGCGCCTTTTTAAAGGATTTTGCCTCTGCTCTTTCTCTGGCAGATAAAGTAATCTTAGCAGACATTTATGCGGCGCGTGAAAAAGACCCGGGAGATATTTCTTCTGCTGACCTTGCAAGAGAATTGGAAAAACTCGGAAAGGAAGTTCACTATTTACGCAGTTTTGACGAAATCGAAAAATTTATTTTAAAAAATTTAGTCAACGGCGACCTGTTGATAACTATGGGTGCCGGAAACATAGTAGAAATTGGTGAAAATCTTCTGAATAACTAAGTTATGAACGTTATCCACAACCTTATCAACATTCAGTCGAAAGATACGGTTGTGGATATTTTTTTGTTCAAAAAAAAATGTGAATAAATTGCATTTTTTACTTGACAAGCTCAACCAACGTAATTTCGGCACATTGACCCACTCTTTCTACCAGAATAGTCTGTTTGTGGTTTTGTTATGAACATTATGCACATTATCAACAGATAAATTCTACATGAAATGTATGCACATTTGCAATTTGCAACTGTTTTTTCTTTGTGATATACTCATCCTTGCTGACAGGTAAAAAATACCTGATGGAGAAAGGGAATGAGTTTTATTATGGGATTTACAATTTCCACAACATCGAATTGCGGACTCACTTTGATTTCCAATTCATTTATTCAAAATCATATGCCATCTGCAAATGGCAATTTCGTGAAAATATATTTGTATCTGGTTATGCTCTGCCAGCATGCCGACACCGCAGGTAATTCATCCATTGATGCTCTTGCCGATTGTTTCGAATGCACAGAAAGTGACATTTTGCGTGCACTGCGTTACTGGCAGAAAGAAGGACTTCTTTCTTTCACAGAGCAAAATGGCGAGATTACTTCGATTGTTCTTTCTACTGATGCCACAGACACTGCGTCAGCAGTTACGGCAGAAAGAGAACCGGATATCGATGCTTCACCGGTAGCGGAAGAAACCGTTGTACCCGACGGCATCTCCATTCCGAACCGCCAGGAGTATACTCCTTTACAAGCGGAAGCACTGATGAAAGATATTGAAATCAGCGAGGCGATTTCGCAGGCAGAAAAGATACTTGGCACGACCCTTTCCACCACACATCTGCAAATGATTTTATATTTTATGTGTGACATCGGATTTTCACAGGAGATGATTGCTACCCTGTACCGCACGGCACACAGCCGCGGAAAGACTTCACCAAAGTATATGGAGGCAATTGGTCTTACATGGGCGAAAAAGGGGATTACAACGCCGGAGGAAGCAAAGGATGAATCTTCTGCTTTTTCAGGTCTTTATCATGTCGTAAGCAAAGCACTTGGCTTAAATCGCTCCCTTGCTCCGGCAGAACGTGAAATCATTGATACATGGAGTGATTACGGCTTCTCGGATGAAATTATTGAGCAGGCATGTAAGCGTACGGTTTTGCAGACCGGTGGCACAAATTTAAATTACATAACAAGTATATTAAAGGACTGGCACAAGAAAGGTGTCCTCACCCTTGCGGACATAGAAAAATGCGACAAGTCATTTCAGCAGAAGAAAAAAACCGGAGAGCAGAAAAACTCTGCCACACAGCAAAAAAGAAACCAATTCCAGAGTTTTCCTCAAAGAGAGTATTCAAAAGAGGATTACAGTTCACTGGAAAAACAGTTACTGCGCAATGTGCAGGCATAAAACAAACGAAAGGATTCATTTATTATGCTTTTGACCAACAGTCAGTACGAGCATCTGATGTCCCACTACTATCATCAGCAGCTCAAGGACAATTTCATCCTGAAAAAGCGCATGAAGGAAGTCTATGATGCGATTCCCCAAATGAACGAATTGGAAAATCGGATTCGTACACTTTCGGTGCAGCACGCTGCCTCTCGTTTGAAAGGACAAACCGATTCGATTGACCTAGATGCCGAGATTGATAAAATCACAAAACAAAAAGAAGCCCTGCTTTTGCAGCACGGTTACCCGGCGGACTACCTGAAACCGGTCTACGAGTGCGCTGACTGTAAGGATACCGGCTATATTGACGGCAGGAAATGCCATTGTTTTGAAAAACTGATTGTTCAGTATTTGTACTCACAGTCAAATTTGAAAGACGTTTTGGAACATGAGAATTTTTCTCATTTTAATTTGGATTTTTACCCGGATGACTACACCGAAGAGGCAACCGGCGAAACACCGCGTGACAATATGCGGCATGTCTTAGAAACCGTGAAATCCTATTTATCCGGTTTTTCGGACACACCGGGAAATCTTCTGTTATACGGCAACACCGGTGTCGGTAAAACTTTTTTAACAAACTGTATTGCAAAAGAGCTTTTAGACAAGTCTCATACCGTTGTGTACTTGACTTCTCTAAAACTATTTGATATTTTAGAATCGTGCAAATTTGACCGGGACTTATCACAGACCCAAAAAAATGCTTCGCTTTCTTATTTATTAAGCAGCGATTTACTGATTATCGATGATTTGGGAACAGAATTAAACAATAGTTTTACTTCCTCTCAGCTTTACCACTGTATCGATACACGATTAACAAACCACCGTTCCACGATTATTTCAACAAACTTGTCGTTTGATGATTTACGGGAACGCTACAGCGAGCGGATTTTCTCCCGGATTACAAGTAATTATACATTATTAAAAATCACCGGCGATGACATTCGTTTGAAAAAGGCAATTATGCAACATTAAGTATGTTTTTCTTTCTGTTGCTGCAAACTATAAACCTACAACACAATATTTACACGGAGGACTTTAATCATGAGTCAAAAAGATTTGTCGAAAACAATCCCTTATGGAGACCTTGGTATTATTCCATTGGAGAGCAGCAAAGCAATCGGAAAAAAAGTGGATGATTACATTGTTGGCTGGAGAAATGAAGCCGATGTAGATTCTTCCATTCATTTTACCAATTACAAAAGGGATTCTTACATCATCGATGCCGTATGCCCACGTTTTGGGTCCGGTGAAGCAAAGGGTATCTTAAATGAATCCGTCCGCGGAAAAGATGTATACCTTCTTGTTGATGTATGTAACCACAGTTTAGCTTACACAGTATGTGGACAGGTTAATCATATGTCACCGGATGACCATTTTCAGGATTTGAAACGTATGATTGCCGCAATCAGCGGAAAAGCAAGACGAATCACTGTTATTATGCCTTTCCTGTATGAAAGCAGACAACACAAACGCAGTTCCCGCGAATCGTTAGACTGCGCTTTGGCACTTCAGGAACTGACCGCTATAGGCGTTGACAATATTATCACTTTTGACGCACATGACCCTCGCGTACAGAATGCAATTCCATTAAAGAGTTTTGAAACTGTACAGCCAACATATCAGTTTATTAAAGCCCTTTTGAAAAATGTACCGGACATTCATATGAAACCGGAAAACATGATGATTATCAGCCCGGACGAAGGTGCTATGGGACGTGCAATTTACTTTGGTAACGTAGCCGGTGTTGATGTAGGAACCTTCTACAAACGCCGTGATTACACAAAAATTGTTGAAGGACGTAACCCGATTATTGCACATGAATTCCTCGGTGCTGATGTTTCCGGTAAGGACGTTGTCGTGATTGACGATATGATTTCCTCCGGTGAAAGCATGATTGACGTTGCAACTGAATTGAAGCGCCGCAATGCAAACCGTATTTTCGTTGCTTCTACTTTTGGTCTGTTCACAAACGGTCTGGAGAAGTTTGATGAAGCTTATAAGAGTGGTCTGATTTACCGTGTCATGACGACAAACTTAGTATATCAGCCGGAAGAACTGTTACAGCGTGAGTATTACATCAATGTTGATATGAGCAAATACATTGCTCTCCTTATCGATACTTTAAATCATGATTCCTCGATTGCGGAATACTTAAATCCAACCGAGCGTATCGAGCGCATCCTGAAGAAATATCATCAGTAACACTAATAGAAACGTGTGTCGCAAGGCGCACCTATCAAAAAGCCTGTCAAGCATTTGCCTGACAGGCTTTTTTAACCCTTATTATTTATTCTGTACCCTCCGTTGCCGGGTCTGCTGCCGGGTCTGCCGGAGGCTCTGTCGCAGCCGGTTCCGCTGTTGCCGGAACTTGTGTCGCCGGTGCCTGCGTGGCCGGTGGTTCCGTAACTTGTGTATCCGTTCCATCATCCGGGTCCACATCAACGTCATTATCATTCGAATCTGCCGGGTCCGTATCTACACTTCCACCACTTCCGGTATCTTCCTGTGGTGTCGTATAATCACTACTGCTGCCACCACCGGAACTTCCCGATGATAACTCACCCAAATCAAATTCTTTTACATCTAAGTCTTTATGAATCTCATTCATGTACTCATGCCAGATTCGTCCCGGATAAGTCGAACCATACAAATCGGCAACTGTTTTCGGCGAATCATAGCCAACCCAGACTGCCGTTGTATAATATGGTGTAAAACCACAGAACCAGCCGTCTTTTTTATCATTGGTTGTTCCGGTCTTACCGGCACTTGGCTGTCCATTATCAAGGCCAAGACCACGTGCCGTACCACGTTTGATTACACCGGTCAGGATATCAACCATCGCATGTGCTGAATCCTTCTTGTAAACACTCTTTTGCTCGACTTTATCGGAAACAATTTCATTTCCATCGGAATCTAAAATTTTCACAATGCACGTTGGTTCCCGGTACTTTCCGTCATTTTCCAGTGTTGCATAACCGGATGCCATCTCCAACGTACTGGTACCGTATGTCAATCCGCCAAGGGATGCCGACAAGTAGTAATCCGACTTCACGATTTTGGAATAATTCATATCCAATAAATACTGCAAGCCAACTTCCGGTTTTAACTTCTCAAACAGCTGCCATGCAACCGTATTCAAGGACTGCTCCACCGCAAAACGAAGCGAAACATAACCGTAGTAACGTCCACTACTATTTGACGGACCGCCCTTAAACTTATAATCATGTACGGTCGTGCTTGCCGTTGAACCACGCTCCAAAGTCGGTGTATAAACAATCAACGGCTTAATTGAACTACCCGGCTGACGGTAAGACTGGTACGCACGGTTTAGGGAAAGTCCTTCCGTCTCCTGGCTTCGTCCGCCCACCAGTGCAACAACACGTCCGGTCTTATTATCGATACATACTGCCGAACCCTGCATTTTGTAGGTTCCGTTTGTCTCTTTATCCTTAAATCCGGACAAATTATGATTGACTGCTTTTTGCAGTTTTTTCTGTTTCTTCAAGTCAAAAGATGTATAAATCTTATATCCTTTATTCAAAAGCATCTGCTGAGCCGTCGAGTACGCATCATCATACTCCGTCTCATAGGTCTCTCTTTCTTCCTTATCCGCAAATGAATTTTTAAACTCAAATCCATTCTTTTTCATCAACTCGCGAATCGCACAGTAAGAAACAAACGTCTGGATGTAATCTCGTTTCTGCACTTCCTGAATATTCAGTTTAATTTCTTCCTGGTACGCCTCATCGTAATCCACCTTCGTAATCACGCCATCATCTAACATCTGGTCCAAAATACGATTTTTACGTTTGACCGTGTTATCAAAATTTTTCAATGGGTTATAAAGGGTTGGATTATTTGGAATAGAACACAAAAAGCATAACTGCCCAAGTGACAATTCCTGACAGCTCTTTCCGAAATATCCGCGTGCCGCCGCCTCAATTCCATAGTAACCATTTGCATAATAAATGGTATTTAAGTAAAATTCCAGAATCTGGCTTTTGGTGTACTTCTTTTCCAGCTCAAGCGCAATAAAAATTTCCTTTATTTTACGCTCATACGTCTTCTCCGTCGAGAGGAAAACACCGCGTGCTAACTGCTGGGTAATTGTCGATGCTCCCTGTGTTTTCTCACCGTTGTTCTTAATCAATGCAAAAACCGCACGCATAATACCTTTGGCATCAATTCCGTTATGTGAGTAAAACTTTTTGTCTTCGGTAACAATTGCTGCATCCTTTACCGCCTTTGGTATTTTGTCCAAGGTAAGGTAATAGGAGTCTTTTTCTCCCTTTAATTTCGCTATCTCTTTGCCCTTATTGTTATACACAATCGACGTCTCGGATGAACGGAATGTATCTATGGACGACTCTTTCACAAGCGCAACCGCGTCATCCTGCATTGCGAAGATATCTTTTCCATATTTGAAATAAAAGATAATTCCGCCGACTAATATTGTGAGCAGAAACAAAAGTAATACAATTTTAAACCCAAACCAAAACTTAGGATGTTTCCGCTGTTTTTTGTTTTTTCTAGCCATCTTTACCTCCATTTCTCCCGCTTTATACTACGTGGACGCTTTGACTTATGTATCATCATACCACATTTAGCGTATCTTGGAAAGAATTTCTTTATGCACAGCCCCTGCACGGTGTTCCCATGTATGCGACTTCTCAGCCGTCTCATACGCCGCTTTCTGCATGTGCTCCCATTTCTTTCGATTTTCTAAAATTCCCTGCACCATATCCGGCAGGCATTCAAGTGCATCCAGTTCATAAAAGAAAATATCCTCTCCATCCCGTAAATTTTCTGTCAAATACCGGCTCCAGTCGGTAAAACATACAGCGCCGTTTAACATCGAATTAAATACGCGGTCATGTGCGCCATCCTTAAACCACGGCATTACATTCAAAGAAACTTTCGCCTTGCTTAACGCCTGCAGACACGCCAGTGAATCAACGCCACCCTCTTTTATCAGATTTTCCGGATGTTCACAGGGAAGAAATTCCCATCCAGCTCCAAAACAATGCACGGAAACACCGGCATCCACAAGCGTCTGCACCACTTTTCCACGAAAATAATTGCGCACATACAAATCGATCATAATCATATTTGGCATCATTTCTTTTACACCGTCTTCGGTAATATCCTCAACCTCGGAAAGCAGATGCTCACGAATTCCGATATCCATCCCCAGATGCGGATGTTTCTTAAAATCCTCAATAATTCCGTAATAAAAATCGGCATACTCTTTGCCATGTCTCTCAATCGTCGGTTCAAATTTAGAAAGCGGCGTGTAATTTCCGGTAAATACAACGTCATATGGGCGTTCTTCCCACTTAGGCAGCGTATCATCTTCCCACAAGGACGTTCCCGCCAATGGCAGAAACAGCCCCCGCTTAATTTCCGGAAAATAATACTGCAAATAAGCTTCATGCTCTCTGTCAATCGAAATCTGGCAGTAGTCTTTTGGCAAAAATGGCAGAAATTTATGATAGTAAAACGGATGGTCAACCACAATATTGATAACCGGTATTTTTCTGTCATCAAACAAATGAATTCCCCTGCAGTCAATAAAATATCCCTCACCACAGCAGCCGTCAAAATTAAACGTCACTGCCGCTGTTGCCTCCGGTTTGGCAAACAAAAGCAATTCGGCAAGACTATCATACGATTTACACTGGTCAAAGTAAAACACTTCATATCCCAATTTACTAAAAGTCTTCCCAAGCTGCTCACTAAAAAAACTTAATGTTTCAATTCCCTTGGTAAATAAAATAATTCGTTCGATTTTCATACTGCCTCCGCTATTGATTAAATATGATCAAATGCCTTCTGTCACAAAGAGGGTATTCCGATTTTACAATCAAAATACCCTCTTTCTTATCTTGTTTATTTTACCTTACGGCAAATCAATTTCTGAATATTCTTTCGGTGGCAGTGCAGTTGTTGAATCCTTAACAAACTTGCGCACAGCCTGCGCCGCTTTCGGTATCGCAATATTCGTACCAACACCGGCAACACAGCCACCCGGACAGCCCATACCTTCAATCAGACAGCCATCCTTTTTACCGGCCTTCGCCATAAGAAGCATTTTCTGACAGTCGGATAATCCTTCCGCATGCTCAATATAAACTTCCGTTCCCGGATAATATTCGTTAATGCAGTTTTCAATGGCATTTGCAACACCACCGGCAACGGCGTAACCACGTCCGGTTCCTGTTGCGTCATGAATTGGCTCCTCTGCATCATAGGTTTCCATATCAATTCCTTTGGCAGTGAAAATCGCATCCAATTCTTCAAAGGTAATTACAAAATCCACATCACTGCGGACGCTTGTTCTGGACGCTTCCAGTTTCTTTGCCGCACACGGTCCGACAAATACAATCTTAGCTTCCGGATGACGCTGTTTAATTGTACGTGCAGTAGCCACCATCGGTGTCAGAGCACTTGAAACAGTCTCTACCATATCCGGCAGTGTTTTCTTTGCCAACATCGACCAAGCCGGACAACAGGAAGTCAGCAAAAATGGAAGTTTTCCTGTTTTTACTTCATTTACATAATGTCTTGCTTCCGTAATCGCTCCGATATCTGCACCAAGTGCAACTTCGAACACTTCCGCAAAACCAATTTCTTTCAACGCTGCTTTGATTTTCCAAAGACGGACATCGTCACCAAACTGTCCGATAACCGCCGGAGCCAATTCGGCAATAACCGGTCCCTGCTTCATTGCCTGAATCAACTGGAAAATCTGGGATTTATCTGCAATCGCTCCAAATGGACATGCAGCCATGCATTGTCCGCATTTTACGCATTTTTCATCATCAATCTGGGCACGTCCGCGCTCATCACTGGAAATGGCTTTCACACCACATGCAGCTGCACATGGACGAACCTTCTTCGCAATTGCATCATAAGGACAGATTGCCTTACATTTTCCACATTTAATACATTTATCTTTATCAATATGAGATTTTCCGTCTACAATGCTGATAGCACCTTTCGGGCAAACCTCTACACAAGGATGTGCCACACAGCCACGGCACTGATTGGATACTTCATATACGTTATCCTCACACATATCACAAGCCGACGGAATTACCTGCATCAAAGGCGGCTCATAATATTTTTCTGCCACATTACTCTCATCCAATCCACTTGTAACGTGAACCGGTTCGTCATCCGGTCTTAATGAAAGTCCCATCGCAAGACGCACACGCTCCGAGCAGATAGCACGCTCACGGTAAATACTCTCACGGTATAAAGGCGCATCTCCCGGCGTAATTTTATATGGGATTGCCTCGATATCATCATTTATGTTCTGTGAATCAAAAGCGACTTTTGCAACTTCTGTAAACACTTTCTGTCTCAGTGTCTTAATCGGGGTTTCTATTCCTCTCATTCTTGTCCTCCTTGGCGTAATTGATACAAATTCTCATAATCAATGGTAGAATATCATAGTTTCCAAATATTTTCAAGATACTTCCGATACTTCTCTTGTTCTTCTTTTGGTTCCACGATCGAAACACCCTTTCCAATCCCCGCAAGCCAGCCATAAAACTGCTTGCTGACACTGATTTCTACGAATGTCCGAAACTGTGTCTCGGACTCTTTTAAAACAGGAATTTCCTTTCCAAAACGGTCAATTGCAACGCCAATCAGCGAATTATCAAAAACAAGCTGAAGCCTTTTTTTCTCCCCGGCAAACATTCCAAACGTTTTTTTTGAAAAATCCGTGACATCCAGTTTTTGATATGCTGTTTCCCCTTCTCTTTTTCCCTCTTCTCTCTTTAACTGTCGAAGTTTATCTACACGGAAATATTTAATCATCTCTGCTTTGTGGTCATACGCCAGCAGATAATAATTTTCGTCTTCCCACATAAGCATCCATGGAGAAACAAGATAGCGTTCGCCACCGTGCCGCGGCACAAGTTCCTTGTTCTGATTCCATTCGCAGTAAACAAAAGTAACCGGTTGATTTTCGTGCATTGCCTGATGAATGTCATCAATCAGATAAAGGGAAGACAAATTTTCTGTTTTCACACGGTCATTGACACAAACTTGACGCTGTAACCGATTTGCCTCATGGCGGCTCGTGAAATGTTCCAACTTCTCAATCAAATTTCTGCTTTGTTTTTGCGTAATAAATTTGGACGCCTGCACAGCATCAACTAAAAGTTTTAACTCCGCCAATTCAAACTCACGGCTTCCCAGATAGTAACCCGCCGGGTTTTTCTGACATACAACATCGTACCCGAGTATCTGCAAAGCTTCCATGTCCGAATAAACACTTTTTCTTTCCGCATGAATACCATTCT
>ENA-OPTB01001872-OPTB01001872.1-human-gut-metagenome-genome-assembly--contig:-NODE-1872-length-14828-cov-5.808028_pt1 | contig 14828 bp, 10 predicted proteins | sample MGYA00241810_ERZ501911 | MGnify/ENA primary metagenome ERZ501911 (study PRJEB25962, sample SAMEA2042304) | human gut metagenome | biome: human gut; feature: human-associated habitat; material: faeces... | reverse complement strand
TGAAAGGTAGGGTGGCAGTAGCCCCCGATAATAGGGGCGTTAAGATTGTCTTCGTCATATGTCTCTCCCGGAATATCGCTGGGCCAGTGCCAACCGTTCAAATCGTCGGGGTTGTTGGTATAAGTATTCTTGGCATATCCACCGTGCCAGGGTTCCATCCATACGATATAAATGCGTGGGATAACCTTGACATTTATATCTTCTACTCCTTGCCACCTGTGGTTGCTGTAAGCTATAATCTTGTCGACGCCGTCGCTTTCGTTGTCTTCCAGCATATTCCATTGCATATATTCTTTAATGATAGAACCGTAAGGATATGGATATTCATCTCTTACTTTATCATATCCCGGGCCGAAGAATTCGCGTAATCCTTTCATCGGGTTTCGTATCGCATGAAGATATTCTGCCGGATTGATTGTAACTCTTCCGTCTTTAACTTCTACTGTTTCTCCTCCTTCAATGGGAGGAAGTATGCCATGGTCTTCTTCTTTGCATGAATAAAAGAAGATACTCATCAATAGTCCTGTGATAAAAATAAATTTTTTCATGTGCTAAATGATTTATGTTAATATCCTTCGTTATTTTCTGTGATAGCGTCATTGGCATCAACGGCGGCCTGTGGAATCGGGTATAGAACATGATAGGGCTGAATGGTGACTCCGGCGTGGTCTTTCATGTATTCGGCCAGTTTTCCGAAGCGGATCAGGTCCCAACGACGCAGGTGTTCACAACATAATTCGTGCAATCTTTCTTCCAGTACGACTTCGGCAAACTGCTCTTTATTCAGGTTGTCGGCTGCTGTAATGGAAGTCAGTCCCGCTCTGTTTCGTACTTCATTCAAGGCATTATATTTATCATTACTTGTGTCATCTATGCTGTTCAGTGCTTCAGCTTTCATCAAAAGTACATCTGCATAACGAATCATAGTAAAATTCAGATTATCATCTTCAATCACATTACCAGTCTCGGCGTCCCAAAATTTGCCGGAGGAAGGAGGGGTTTGGGTAACACCTGCATATTCTGTGATGAAGAATGCCTTTTTACGTTTATCAGCGTTATCATAAGAATCGTATAAATATTGTGTCGGACCAAATCCTCCCCAACCGCCGAAGTTAGTTGGACCGCCTACATTGCGAGGTCCCCAGTAAGAATGTTGGATACTGCCTTCCAACCCCCATGAGCCGGAATGCTTGAATTGTATTTCAAATATATTTTCATATTCCTGATTCTTGTTTTTGGGATCAAATATATCTTTAAGATTATCGTACAGCTTGAATTTTCCTTCGAGCATCCGGCAGTATTTTAATGCTTCGGCAGGTTTTCCCCACTGAAGGTAAATGCGTGCCAGCAAAGCTTGGGCTGCGTAAGACGTAGCTCTTCCTTTATCTTGTGCATCCGGCCAGGAACCCGGAAGTCCGAGGGCAGCTTCCATATCCTGAGTAATCAGTGTATATACTTCGTCAACCGTGGCTCGCGGTTTCATGATTTCACTTCTGTCGATGGATGACTTTGTCCATAATGGAACACCACCATACATTCTGACCAAGTCGAAATAGTAGATCGCTCTTAAGAAGCGGGCTTGCATAATCATGGAACTGTGGAGATCCGAACTTACTGCGTCCGAAGGCATGTCGATTACTGCATTACAGCGTTTGATGCCTTCATAGCAGAGCCGGTAGTGATTATCCAGGAATCCGTGTGAAGCGGAGAATGTATAATAATGTAACTCTGAATAAGCCGCCCACCCCATATCAAACGGGATTACTTCGTCTGTTCCGAATTCAGTGAGGGTAATGGTATATTTTCCGACAAATACTTCCTGAAGTGAGCCATAAGCGGCATAAAGAGTTTGCTGCCAGTCTTCCGGTTTCTCATAAGCATTTTCCGGAGTTAGTACACTTTGAGGAGTCAAATCAAGAAAGTTGTCGCAACTGCATAATGTCAGGCAACTGAAGGCTAATATTGATAAATATTTTTTCATAATGTTTCTGTTTTTAGAAGTTAAGAGAAATACCACCGATAAAGCTACGGGCATTCGGGTAAGGATTGGTATTGTCGCTGGACTCTACGTCAAATCCTGTAAACTCTGTAGCTGTGAATAGATTCTGTACAGAGAAATAAACCCTGATATTTGAAGCTTTGATATTTCTGATGACACTTTTCGGCAAGCTATAACCAATTTCCAGATTACGGAGACGCAGGTAATCCCCTTTTTGTAGATTGGCATCCGTTCCGTCTCCATTTGCATAAGCACTGCCAACTCGTGGGGCAGGATATTTGTTATTCGGCCTGTCTTGTCTCCAATAATATTTGTAATAGTTTTCACTCATGTTTCCCCATACATTGAAAGAATTGAGGTAACGGTTCAGTGAATTATTGATTTTATGTCCTCCTGCAAAAGTGAAGAATGCGGTAAGGTCAATACCTTTGTATGAGAACGTATTGGTAAAGCTACCGTAATATTTGGGCGTGGAAACTCCGCAGAAATCACGGTCTTCTCCGTTGATGACATAGTCTTTTTTAGAATCCAGAATCTTGCGGTCACCGGGTTGAGCGTTATATTTGGCAGCTTCGGCTGCTTCGTTCGTTTGCCAGATACCTTCGGATTTCAGTAAGTAGAACTGACCGATAGGACGCCCTACAAACAATGATTTATTGACATCTTGTTTGCCGTCATAAAGTTCTTTGATTTTATTGTTATTATAAGAAATCATGAAGGCTGTTGTCCATAAGAAGTCTTTAGTACTGATATTGACTGTGTTCAGCGTAAATTCTATACCTTTATTATCAATTTTACCGATATTGGTAAGTGAAGTGCCGAAGCCGGATTCCAACGGAAGGGGTACTTCCCATAGCAAGTCAGTCGTACGCTTGTAATAAGCCTCGATTGTACCAGCTATCCGGTTGTTGAATAACCCGAAGTCAATACCTAAGTCTAATTGGTTGGCTTTTTCCCAAGTCAGTTCCGGATTCGAAATAGAAGTTTGTACGGAACCGGTTACCAGGTTATTGCCTAAAACGTAATTGGCGGAAGCACTTCCTAGGGCGATTGTCGGAGCATAGGCGAAATCTCCGATATTCTGGTTACCCAATTTTCCGGCACTGATTCTTAACTTCAGGTTGCTGATGATCGGAGCGTTTTCTTTAATGAAACTTTCTTCAGAGGCACGCCATGCAAGTGCTAGTGACGGGAAGAATCCCCACCTGTGTCCCGGTGCAAAACGGGAAGAACCGTCGCCGCGCATGGTTAATGTTGCCAGATAGCGATTGCTGAAATTATAATTGAATCGTCCGTAGAAAGACACCAGGGAAGAAGGGACTGCATACGAAGAGTTCGGTCCATGTTCTTCCGCTCCTTGCAAATTGTAGTACTTGAGAATGGATGACAACTTTTTGGAGTCGGCGGTTACTTCTTCATACTCTGTTTTGGAAGCGGAGAAACCTGCCATTGCAGAGAATTGATGCTCTTTGTTAATGTCAAATGAATAAGTGGCAGTGTTTTCAGTTTGCCAGTATCTTTTTTTATTCGACATTACATTGGCATGGCCGCCGGCCGTATAATGTTGTCCCATACGTCCGTCCTCATACGTATTTACTTTGTAAAAGACAAGTTCTCCACCGTTGTCGGAACGTAATTTCAGGTTCTTTATCGGTTCTATCTCAATGTAGGCGGAACCTACGAATCTGGACTTGAGTGTGGCTTTGTCAAGCAAGTCGACTATGGCTACCGGATTTGCTTTCGTGTTGAGGAAGCCGTCGAAATATTCACCGTCTTCGGTATAAACAGGAGCTGTTGGTTGTGAACTAATGGCACTGAACATGGTTCCGTATCCCGAATCTGCCTCTTCGTTGATATTCATTAGTTTAGACTCGATGACATTGAAACGTACACCGTATCTTAACCACTTGTTTAATTTGGCATCCATATTATATCGAACAGTCAGCTTATTAAAAGACGAGTTCTTGACCGTGCCTTTCTGATCGTACCAGTCTACTCCTAAAAAGTGTTGTATATCGTTCTTTCCTCCGGAGATCGAGAAGTTATAGTTCTGATATTGTCCGTTTTGGGTCACTGCGTCCTGCCAGTCGGTCGATTCGCCACGGCTTAGCAAACGTAGTTCTTCTGATGTCCATTTGTAGTTGGGCTGGGCAATGGATACTAATTCGTAATATTGTTGTGCGTTCATCAGATCTTGCTTGTTGAGCATTTTTTGCGTACCGAAAGAGGCATTCAGGGAGATTTTGGCCTTTCCACTTGTACCCTTCTTGGTAGTCACGAGTACTACGCCATTAGAACCTCTCGAACCATAGATAGATGCAGAAGAAGCATCTTTTAGAATTTCGATAGATTCAATATCACCGGAAGATAAATCCTGCAAACCTCCTTGTACGGGAATACCGTCGACGATATATAACGGTTCGCTGCCAGCCCGGAGTGATCCTACTCCACGAATAACGACAGAAGCGTCTCCACCGGGTTTTACGGAGCCGGTAGTCACTTGCACACCGGCGGCAAGTCCTTGTAAGGCAGTTGTCACTGTTCCTACTTTGGAGTTTGTAAGATTCTCTGATTTGATAGAGGCAACGGCCCCCGTCAAGTCGCTCTTTTTGGCAATACCATAACCGATTGCCACTACTTCATCCAAGTTAATGGCGTCTGCTGCCATTTGTATATTAATGATATTTTGCTTTCCTACGGTAACAGATTGTTTTACCATGCCCACGAAAGTAAACTCCAGAACATTTCCTCTTTGGGCTTTGATACTGTAGTTTCCGTTTGCATCACTTACAGTTCCTGTTTGAGTCCCTTTTATGGTTATAGATACACCTGGCAATGTTTCATTACTCGTGTCGGTTACGGTTCCTCTAATGTTGATTGTCTGTGCGTGTAATACACTGACAAAAAAGATAGCTATAAATAATATGATGTGTTTTTTCATGACGCTTATTTTATAGAATTGTTAGTTAATAGGCCCGGATTGGAAGAACACCAATTTTCCAACCGCTTTTTGAGCACTTCTCGGAAATCAGCTTGCTTTCTTCGTAGAAATTTACATAGAAAGCAGACCAACCCGGATCATTGCCGTCGCCTTCACTTGAAGACCAATAATTGTTGGCGGGGATATTCACTCCCTTCTCAGCCAATAAGTTCTTCACTTTGAAGATTTCAATCAATTCTTCTCGGGAAGGAAGAAACCAGTCTGTGTATGTAATCTGCCCGACTGTAACGCTATTGTCAAGACAGAGTTGGGCAGCGATTTTGACTCCTTGCCACTCCGGCCAATTGTTGGCACTTTGTAATGCATTGAACTTTTTCACTATATTCTGAGTGTTCGTGTAGCCGCTTCCCATACTTTGGCTGGTTCCGGCTGCATCTGATGCTTCTCTTTCCGGGCCGAATTGCTCCGTATTCGTACCGACATTACTCATATTTACGATATATCCGTGTGCTTTTGCTGCATCTACCCAGAATACAACACCTCCGCCCAGTTTATCTCCTACATTTGTCTCGATAGTGATTGTTCCGAGATTACTTTTTCGTTCTCCCCTGACAATCATAATGGAGTTTACTCCGTATAACCCTTCAGGAAGTGTAAATTCTACTCCTTCCTCATTAAGGGTTAATGGCAAATTATATTCGATGCCGGTCGGGTAGAAGGAAGCATATAGTACGGCAACGTCTCCTGCTTCAAATCCCTTTCCTTGAATTTCGACTTTGCTCTTGGGCTGCACATTGCCGGAAGGAAGAACAACATCAATAATTGGAACAATGAACGGTACTTTCAACGTCCCGTTTAAAACGGTTTGTTTACCGGCTCTTTCAATTGTTATGCTATACTCACCGCCTGCTTCCACCGGAATAATGAATTTTAAGTAGCTATCTGTGACTTCCGTGACTTCTACTTTTTCCTTCTGATTGGTAGCGTTACTTAAATAAACTATATCTTCTTTCGCAAAACCAAGTCCGTTGATTTGTGCAACCTGACCGGGAATGATGTCATTTTCCGAAGGTAATTTTATTTCCTTTAGAATGGGAGCTATAGGAATAGCGGTGTGTTCATCGTCGCTATCACAGCTATAAAAGTTGCATACTATCAATCCCGATAAAATAGGGATGAGTAGTTGTTTCAAATAGGTTTTCATGGCTCATTAAATTTAAAAGTTGAACGATAAGGCTAATTCTTTTTCTTGCATGAAGCATTTCACTTCATCGAGAGTAGGAATAGACGGTTGTGCACCCGAACGTGTGACTGCAATGGCTGCCGCAGTGTTGGCAAAGTTGAGCGCTTCCTGATCTATTTCTTTCTTTGCACAAACGACCGCCAATGCGCCGCAAAAAGTGTCACCTGCGGCGATCGTATCGATTGCATTTACTTTACATCCGGGAAGTTGGATGGTTGCTTTAGCATTTTTCATATATACACCTTGGCTTCCCAGTGTGATTACGACATTGCTTGTACCCGCTTTCAGCAATGTTTCGGCAATTTCCTCGAGATCGTTGTCTGCATACTCAATTCCTGAGATGAATGAAGCTTCCAGTTCATTGACGACTAGTATATCAATGGCTTTCATCAGTTCTTCATCAATCAGGCAGGCGGGTGCAGGATTGAACAATACCTTTTTACCTTTTTGCTTTGCCGATAGAGCTATTTTTTTAATTGTTTCGTAGGGTATCTCAGCCTGCATGACGATAATATCGGCTTCGTCAATTACTTCTGAGAAATGGATGATTGAACCGGGCAGTAAAGAATAGTTAGCTCCGGGAGCTACTGCAATGCAGTTCTCACCACTGTTAGCCACAAAAATCAGTGCGGTTCCTGTGGGATGATTGACATCATCAATAATGTAATCGGTGGTGATACCTTCTTTCTTAAAGTGATTTTTTAAAATATCCGCATACATGTCATTCCCCAAAGAGGTGACAAACGTCACGGAGCCGCCAAGCCTGGCTGCCGCCACAGCTTGGTTGGCTCCTTTGCCTCCGAGGGACTGCATGAAATTTGCATCTCCGACTGTTTCGCCGGGTGCCGGGAGATGGCTGACTTGCGCAACCATGTCGATGTTTGAACTTCCAATAACAACTACTTTCATTTGAATCAGATTTATGTGATTGACCTAGGCTTTTCTTTATTTTATAAGTTGACTTCCCTTTTGTATGGGATAGCACTCTGGGCACCAATACGCGTGACGGCAATAGCCGCCGCTGCATTTGCGAATTTTACGGATTCGGCCAACGAATGTCCTTGGGATAGATAAACACTGAATGCTCCGCAGAATACATCTCCTGCTCCGGTTGTGTCGATCGTTTCTACTTCTTTGGCAGGAATCATGGTATATTCGTTCTTTTCTTTCACGTAAGCTCCGTCTTTTCCCAAAGTGATAACTACATTTTCTATTCCTTTCTCTCCGATAGCTTCAGCTGCCCGGTGCGCACTTTCAACATCCATTACCTTTATTCCAGATAACATTTCTGCTTCTATACGATTAGGCAATATAGTATGTACATTATTTAAAAAAGAGTTGCTTAACGTAGAAGCAGGCGCCGGGTTGAGTATTACTTTCTTGCCGTATCGGTTGGCAATAGTAGCTGCGTACTCTACTGTATCGATTGGAACTTCAAGTTGCATGAGTATAATATCAGCTTCCTTGATTTTTTCTTCAGCTTTGTTGATTTCTTCTGTTGAAAGCGAACGGCTGGCACCCGGTGCCACAATAATACTGTTTTCACCAAACGAATCGACGGAAATAAGCGCTACTCCTGACGGACTTTTCTGATCGGTGAATATAAATTCAGTATTGATTTTCTCAGATCTGTATATTTCCAAAGCTTGCAAGCCGAATAGATCGTACCCAATTTTAGAGATAAAGGTGACTTCCGCTCCCAACCGGGCCGCTGCGATAGCTTGATTGGCTCCTTTGCCTCCGGGGTTCATATAGAAAGTTCCACCTAGAATGGTTTCTCCGGGGACAGGTAGTCTGTTGGCTTTCACAACCATATCGGTATTACAGCTTCCGATAACTACGATTTTGGGTCGATTGCTAGATATAGTTTCCATAATATCAATAATTTAAGATGATGCAAATAAAAGAAATAATAATGCTTCGTTTTTTACATTAATATTTCATTTATATAATTTCAAATTATATATTCAGAATAAAATATCCTGTTTAAAAATAAAATTTGGATTGTATTGTTGTGTAGAATTATATAATTTCAAATGAATAAACTAGAAATAAAGAGAATGTTTTTGTGCTGTGAATTCAGATGAACTGCTTTCCATTTTTAGATTTCTTTAGCATTTGTGTGCCGTTTAAGAACCTCAGACAGTTTTTCTTTTCGTATTTTTGATTCTATCCATGCAGTAAAATCGAAAATGCGTAATAACTGGTTTTCGTATTTATCATTATATAATTCCTGAACTTCCGGAGATAACTTTTCCCAGAAAGCTTCCCGGTCTTTTCTTAGAATAGGCAGATTACTTTTATTCAAGAACCATAAAACCGTGTGTTCAGTCTTGAATGTCTGCTCTTTCGGTGAAGACAGACTGCGCGTAATGGAGCGTGATTCGTGCTTTATCAGTTCAAATTCCTGTGTTTCATAGTATGCTATAAGACGAACCAGACGAATCGTCCTCATTAGCGGCAAGTATTTGATATTATGATCTATAATGGCGTTGCTTATATATTTCTTCGCTGCCTTGTAGTTCTGATTGCCGATGTGTATAAGAGTTGTGTAGAGTAATAGCTCGCTTTTGCGTATAGGACTCAGCCATGCTTCTTTGTCGTATAGTAACTCCTGATAATGATTCATGAGCTCTGTGCAACTGGAAAAATTACCTTTATCCAAATACGGGAACAGCTCGTATTGAAAGAGCAGGCAGGTGGCGTTCACTTTAAACTCCAGTGAAGAGTCCGCTACGATTAGTTTCTTTAATTTCTCCAGGAAATACGGCATTTCGTTGTAGTTGCCCACTGAACGTAAACTGCCGAGCACCCCTTCGAGCACTGACAAATAATAAATAGGTGGATTCGACCAGAACTGTTGGTTCTGCTCAAACAAAGAATTCAGCTCTTTGTATGAGTTCAGGGCGGCTCTGTAATCTCCCGCTCCCATTAAATAATTTGCCTGAAAAAGTTTATGATTTCTTGTCAATTCAAAATTCCCTTCCGCGTCTGAAGAAGCGGCTATATACAGTTCGTTGACCATAAGGTCGTTCATATCTTGTTTTTGCTTCGCAGTACGTATGGCTCCGATATGAGAAAGACGGTATTTCAATAAATTGTGCAGAGAAGATTGCTCCGTTATCTTCCGAATTTTCTTTAAAGATTCATTTTGGATAAAATGTTTGTGAAACAGTTCCTGCTCTGTCATATTGGGGAAATTCAGCCGTAGCAGATATTCCAGTTCCTGTTTCTGTGCAATTGTCAGAATCTCATTGTTTTCGTAGAATTGCGCCTGCTTTATAGTGTTGGACAGTATCTCGAAACACTCTTCAAACAGGGAACGCTCATATAGCATACGGGCTTTGCATAGGTCGTTCAACAAATCATAGTAGATATCTTTCTTCTTTCTTAATGTGAGTAATGTATCTACCAGTTTCTCATATAAGTATTGAATGGACACTTCAAAAGAACCTTTCGGCCTGCGCTTATAAAACTCTTCTTTCACCGCATTTCCGTCAGGCTGCTTACTCTTTGTTATAATATCGTAAATCACCAGATAATCCTTCTCTTCCTTGTCTTTGACGACCTGCAAGGAGAAGTGTTTCTTTTCTGATTTCGATAGTGAGTATATCAGGGAAATAACGGAGTCGACTCTTTTCATGAAGCCCTTTCGATTAGTATTTATGCTGCAATATTCGGGAAATTCTGTGAAATAAGCAAATCTTAGGTACGTTAAAAATCCGGTTTTCATGGTGATAAATAAGATTCTTTTAAATATTAATGAACAAGGTAATATCCGGAATTTCCATCCAATGTATTGAAAGTTCTTATCTTTTTCGGGGAAAACTCTCACTGCTATCAAAAAAAGTAATAATTTTGGCATGGATTTGTGAGTGGCCTGAATTACAACAGAAGAACGAAAGAACTTCCGATGTGAACGTGTTGAAGAGAATCATGCGCGTGATTACGTTAGCGATGGAGGAATAAAAGATATCTTGTTCAAGTAATGGATAAGAAAGTATCTTAATAGGTTTAAAAAAAACAATGAATTTATGAGCAAAAAGATTGGTTACAGCGACGTTCCTAAAAGTTTCTTATATTGCAATCATGATAAATGTCCTCGTCGTGGCAAATGTCTTCGTTATCAGGTTGCACTCGACATCTCACAAAAACTTCCTTACTATACGACAGTCAATCCGCAGCACATAGCAGGAAATGAGAATAACTGCGATTTCTTTAAGTTGAATGAAACCACACACTTTGCCATTGGAATGAGTCATTTGCTGGATGATATTCCACACGCTATGGCCATTGTCATACACAAAGAAATATATTCATTGATGGGGCGCAGCATGTATTATCGTATCCTTAATAAAGAACGGTTGTTGCATCCGGTTGAACAGGAACAGATTGCCGCTATTTTCCGGAAACACGAAATTAAGTTCAAACCTGTGTTTGATGATTATATAGACAAATATGATTGGTAGATAAGTGAGGAAAATACTCACGGTGATGAGAATTATTTTTCATCCCTATGGGAATATTTTCTCATTACTATGAGTATTATTTCTCATCACGGTGAGAATATTTTCTCATAGTAATGAGAAAAGTTTGAGAAAATAAGGATAGGATTAGTCTCTTGTAATCAAAGAGTTAGTTTTCTTTGGCTTTTTTGTCATCACTAACCCGAGCAAGGCAAAAACGACACCCGTTGTGATGATAAGTTGCTGTCCGTTATCTGCCATGCCACCCAATATGGCAATGCCGGCTCCGGAAGCGAAGATACCATAACCGATTACCCGTTTGCTGAAATTATTGCCCGCTTTCTCTGCCGATTCATTTTCTTCGATTTCTTTCAACTTCCGGGCATTGTTCTCCTTATTCCATATTAAGTAAGATTGATACCTTTCCGATTCCTTGTTCTTTGCTTTATAATATACCTCAAAAATAGCCAGGCATAGGACTGGGAAAGTAACTCCGAGAATCATTTCCTCGGCACGATTGAGGGAGAAGCCCATTGACGGAGTGATGAATTTGAATAAACCATTGACAGCCAGACTTAGTAAAGTAGTAGTGATATTAGAGACTGCGGTCTGCCTTTTAGAAAAGAGTGTCCAGACGATGGGCAGATATAAAGGGACACCTGTCAATGCCGCCAGGCTGATAACAACGTTTACGACTCCCCCCATTTTAGGAATGAGCATGGCTATCAATATGCTGAATACCCCGAAGAGAATAGTCGAAATCCTCGCAACGTACATAAGGGTACGGTCGGAACTTTTCGGCCTCAGATTTCTGAATATATCATTGGTGATGACCCCCGAAGCAATGTTCAGTTTTGAATTCAGCGCACTGGTGGTCGCGAAAATCATGCCGCCGATCATTAAGCCCAAAAGCCCGTTGGGAAGTACTTCCTTGCACATCATCAGATATGCGCCTTCTGCGTCAAGCAATGAGAGCGAAGGGTCATATACTCTGTAAACCATTGGCGGGAGCATCCATAACACCGGACTGATTATATATAAAGCTCCGAACAGGTAACCTACTTTCCGGGAGTCCTTCTGCGTCTTGACACAGGTATATCGCTGCACGTATGCCCAGTTGCCGCCCAGGAATATAGTGTTGTAGATACCGAAGGCTATCAGAAAGCCGAACGTATATTCATCGTTCAGAAGATTATAGAATGTGTCGGGCACCTGCTCTATCAAGGCAGTGACTCCGTCGATTTTATCGAAAGATAAAGGAACCACGATGATAACCGCCGCTGTCAGGATGACGAACTGAAGTACGTCCGTTGAGATTACTGCCCATAATCCGCCTGCGGACACATACAAAATGCATAGCCCGCCTAATAATAAAATGCAGGTATTTAAAGGCAGTCCGGTGGAAACCTCTAATATTTTGGCTACCGGATAGAGGAAAGAAGCGGTAAGAAACACGGAGATAAACAAGAACAGGTAGGTATATATCTTCTGCGTGGACTTGCCCAGTCTCTTATGTATGTATTCTGCTGCTGTGAGCGCTCCCGTTTTATGCCATTTGGGCGCGATGAGTAACCCTACAATGAAACCGGCAACTGCCATTGTCCATTGGATAGTGATTGACACCCAGCCCATGGAATAAGCAATAGAACCCCATACGACGAATGTGCCGGCAGAGAAAAATCCCATAAACAGTGAGAGGCCGCTCATGTACCACGGCATGGTTCCGTTGGCGGCGAAGAAAGATTGCATACTTTTACCTTTTCTGGAGAAAGCCAGTCCGACTAAAACAACTCCAAGGGAAAATAGTACGATAGTAATGATGTCAAGAGTAGTCATATCAAATGATTTAGTTAACAAAACAGGCTTGAAAAACATCTAAGCCGGCAGCAAATATATTTTCGATTCTACAGATAAACAAGCAATTCGGAATATAAATCATCGGGAACGTTACCGCAAACGTTCCCGAAATTAAACTCTTGGAGTTTTAACCTTCCAATTACCAGAATTTGATTATATTCGGGAAATTTTTTAGAATGAGGAGCAGTTTATGAGTAAACCAAGAGTGACTATCAAGGATTTGGCCAGGGAATTGAAGATTTCGACTTCTACTGTTTCCAGAGCCTTGTGTGATAAATGGGATGTGAATCCTGAGACACGCAAAGCTGTTCTGGAGCTTGCGGAAAAGTGGAATTATAAGCCGAATCCGATTTCTCTGAGCCTGAAACAAAGCCAGTCCATGTTTATCGGAGTGATTGTCCCTGAATTTGTCAATTCTTTCTTCTCTGAAGTGATTATGGGCATTCAGAGTGTGCTGAATTCCGAAGGGTATCATGTGCTGATAATGCAGTCTAATGAATCGCATGAGAATGAATTGCGGAATATGAAGGCATTGGAAGCGCAGATGGTGGATGGCTTTCTGATTTCGGTTACTCAGGAATCGGAAAACACCAGTTACTTCTCTGATTTGATCCGGAATAATTTTCCGGTGGTTTTCTTCAACCGGATTTGTGCGGGGTTGAATGCCCCCCATGTGGTTATTGACGATTATAAGTGGGCTTTTGCTGCGGTCGAACACTTGATCCGGCAGGGGTGTAGCCGGATTGTCCATTTGGCAGGCTCTGAGGATTTGCTTATCGCGCAGAAACGCAAGAGTGGATATATGGATGCCTTGCGGAAGTATGGCTTGGCGGTTGACGAATCTTTGATTATCGACTGCGGAATAATGATGGAGAAAGGAATAATGGCGGCTCACCAGATTCTTGAAATGGAGAAAATGCCGGATGGAATCTTTGCGGTGAACGATCCGGTGGCGATAGGGGCGATGAAAACTCTTCAGAAAAACAGAATCAGAATACCGGAGGATATGGCGGTAGTCGTTTTTTCCGAATCGAAAGCGGCATTTATTGTGGAACCCAATCTGACTAGCGTGGAGCAGCCTACTTTTGAGATGGGGCGGAATGCCGCGCAATTATTACTGGAGCAAATCAAGCATAATATCAATAATGAAGATAAAATGCTTTCGAAGTCAATCATTCTGGATGCCAAACTGAATATCAGGGAATCTTCTCTTAGGAAGACGAGTTGAAACCTCGTTTTCTCGTATCGGATTATTTGCGGGACATAGCCTTTTCTATATTAAAGAGGTGTGTCCCGCTTTTCTTTATTTCTGCTTCTGAAAAAATATAAAACTGTACTTTCCTTTGTTTATGGGCTTCTCAGGGCATCCGGCAAGAATGATTATACTTTTTTCTTTAAATTTATTTGGAGTTTAATAAATAATCGCTATGTTTGCAAAGTCTAGCAGACCAGAGTAGACCAGTTGCTAAGATTGAAAACTTAGATATACCATTTAAATTGTTAACGAGAAATTAAGTATTGCACCATGAAGAACGCAATTATTTCAAAAGCGAAGTGGTACATTAGATGCTGTAGTCTTGTGTATTTATCTGTTTCCTTTTCTTCTGTAGTATATTCGGCAGAGGATGTTTCAAAAATGAACGGTGTGGCGATTGCCCAACAGGCAAAAACGCGGACGGTAGTTGGCTCGGTGATTGATTTTGAAACAGGAGAGCCTATTATCGGGGCTTCTGTGGCGGTCGCCGGGAAAAGTGTGGGTACTATCAGTGACTTGGATGGGAATTTTTCTATCCGGGTAGATGGGGATAATATAAACTTGGAGATTTCTTTTATTGGATACGAAAAGCAGACAGTGACGGTAGCGGATGGAAAGAAGCTGACTGTCCGCTTGCGTGCCGTCTCAGAATTGCTGGATGAGGTAGTGATTACTGCATATGGTTCCGGCCCTCGTAAGGACTTGACGGGAGCTATCGCGAAGGCGAATGTGCAAGATATGCGCAAAGCGCCGGTTTTTAACTTTGAAGAAAGTCTTGCAGGGCGTGTAGCAGGTGTACAGGTTACTTCGTCCGACGGACAGCCGGGTAGTGACTTGCAGATTGTCATCCGTGGTAATAACTCGGTGACTCAGGATAATTCCCCGTTATATGTAGTGGACGGCTTTCCGCTGGAAATGGCGGTGGGAAATATGCTGAATCCCGAAGAAATCGAGTCTATTGAAATATTGAAAGACGCGTCGGCTACGGCTATCTATGGTGCGAGAGGTGCGAATGGGGTAATTTTGGTGACTACAAAGAAAGGAAAGGTCAGTTCGCCTACCGTGAC
>ENA-OPTB01001862-OPTB01001862.1-human-gut-metagenome-genome-assembly--contig:-NODE-1862-length-14886-cov-2.930011_pt1 | contig 14886 bp, 14 predicted proteins | sample MGYA00241810_ERZ501911 | MGnify/ENA primary metagenome ERZ501911 (study PRJEB25962, sample SAMEA2042304) | human gut metagenome | biome: human gut; feature: human-associated habitat; material: faeces... | reverse complement strand
CCAAAATGTTTATCTTTAATTATCAATCACTGTAAACCTTTTTCAGGACGGGACAATCCCCAGAAGGTGAAGAATATCGTCACCGGCTGTCCGGTGGCTGCCGCGCCGTTGGCCAGTACGAAGGTCACCAGCGCTTTGTCCAAATCATCGCTGAACATAATCAGCGTCTTGCCCTTAGCGTCGTGCTCGAGTGGCATCGTGGATGCTCCGGATGAACCTTTTTCGATGATGACCGTATATTTCCCCTTCTCTTCCGAGTTGCTGATGAGCCGATTGCCTGTGGTGTCGCACCATGCTTGCGCATCTCGCGAGAATCCGGCATCGGTAGCGACTATTTCGATCCTTTCGCCTTCGGTGATTGAGTCGATCGCTTGCTTGATTTTCATAACCGGACCGGGGCATTGCAATCCGCATGCGTCTATTCTTAAGGTCTTCATGCGTTTGCTGCCGAGTCGGGGATCCGTATCCATTCGTCTGTCCATAGCGGTTGCGGCAGTCCGGGTTACGATCGGCTCGATCGCCGTCGAATAGGTCTTGTAACCACCCGACAGGTTCTTCACGTTGCGGAATCCGTGTCCTGACAGAATTTTTACCGCCAAGTATCCGCGTAGGCCGACGGCACAATAGACATAGATGGCTTTATTGTGTGGTAATTCGCCGAGCCGGCTGCGGAGTTCCTCGAGCGGAATGTTGACCGACCCGGGAATGGCCCCGAAGGCATGCTCTTCGCGGATGCGCACGTCGAGCAGCAGGATGTCGCTGAGATCGGCTCCTGCAATCTGCCGCCATGTCACTATGGGCATTGCTCCGCTGATAATATTGTTCGCCGTATAGCCCGCGATGGCGATCGGGTCCTTGGCCGAGGAGAAAGGTGGTGCGTAAGTGTGTTCGACTTTCATCAGGTCATATACCGTGCCGCCGTTTTTGATGATTAGTGCAATCTGGTCGATGCGCTTGTCCACTCCTTCGTAGCCAACGCATTGACCTCCGTAGAGTTTGCCGCTTGCTGGGTCGAACGTGAGCTTGATGGTCAGCGGAAGTGCATCGGGATAATATCCGGCGTGCGATGCCGAATGTGTCGTCGAACTGGCATACGGAATACCGGACTGTTTGAGCCGTTTCGCTGCGAGTCCTGTCGAAGCTACTGTCATGTCGAATACCTTGGCAATGGAAGTGCCTATGGCTCCTTCGTATTTTGTCGTATTGCCGAAGACCATATTGTCGGCGGCGATGCGTCCCTGGCGGTTGGCAGGGTTGGCCAAATAGTTCAGCCATGGTTTGCCTGTCAGTGGATGCGGAAATTCAATGGCATCGCCCACTGCGTAAACATCCGTTGCCGAAGTTTGCAGGTAATCGTCTACCCAGATGCCGCCCGTTTCGCCGATCTTCAGTCCGGCGGCCTTGGCCAATGTTGTTTCCGGATGAACCCCGATAGACAGAAGAACTATATCGGTTGTAATGCTTTCTCCGGTAGAGAAGAAAACCTCGATCTTTTCGCCTTGGCGCTCGAATCGTTCGACGCTGCGTTCGAGATAGAGTTTGATACCTTTTTGCGACAGGTGCTGGTGTACATGGGCCGCGATTGAAAAATCGACTGGAGCCATCACCTGATTGCCCATTTCCACGACAGATACTTCGGCTCCCGTGCGGTGCAGGTTCTCGGCCATCTCCAATCCGATGAATCCGGCTCCGACGATGACTGTACTCCCGATTCGGTGCGAAGATATATGCTCTTTGATCCGATCGGTATCTTCGATGTTGCGGAGCGTGAATATGCCTTCGATTTCTATGCCTTTCAAAGGCGGACGCACGGGGGAAGCGCCGGGTGAAAGCAGCATTTTGTCGTAGTTTTCCGTATAGGTGGATCCGTCTGCACGGCGTACTTCGACTCGCTTTTTCGTCGTGTCGATCCCGATTACTTCGTTCTCGACCCGCACGTCGATATTGAAACGTTTGGCAAACGAAGCCGGTGTCTGCATGAACAGTTTCTCCCGTTCGGCGATCGTTCCGCCGATGTAATATGGCAGCCCGCAGTTGGCGTACGAAATGTATTTACCCTTTTCGAGCAGGAAGATTTCGGCTTTCTCGTCTGTCCGGCGAATTCTTGCCGCCGCTGTCGCGCCTCCGGCGACTCCTCCGATAATGATGTGTTTCATGTGGTCTTATTTTTTAATTCATCGAATTCCGTTAAAAATCGGATCTGTATGATTCCGACCGCGACAAAGGTGTGTTTATTTTCTGATAAAACAAATTTCCACTGGAAAATAATTCGTCCTGTTGAGGTCGATTTATTCGGAGCTGTTCGTTTTGCAATCGGCGGGAAGAAAGAATTACTGAAATAAAAAAGATGCTCTCTTGGTTTTATCAAATTAAATTTGTTAAAATGAAGGCAAAAGTTTATTTTTGTAAAGTCGGAACAGGGAAACATGACCGGAATGAAGGAAAACCAGTCAACGAAGGGGACGCTCCGCCGCCGTCGAACCAATAAACAGGTGCAGGCCGATATTCTGTCGGCTGTCGGCCGGATTCTCCAAGAAAAGGATTTTACCCATATCACATTGATGGATATAGCCCGCGAAGCCAAAACGGATCCCAATGTCGTGCTGCGGCAGTTCGGATCTTTGGAACAGGTTTTCGACTGTTACATCCGCACGATTGATTATTGGATGCACGATTTGTTCGGCAACAAAGCCTTGAAACGCGGAGAGCGTTCCGCTTTGGAAAGGATGTTCGCACGAATGACCGATTTTCTTTACAACAGTCCGGAGATGCAGAGACTGCTGGTCTGGGAGATTACCGATGTAAACGATACGACATGCCGTGCCGCCGCAAATCGGGAAACGTACTATCGGGAAGCTTACGAAGCCTATGAACGGCAATTCGCGAGGGGGGGGGAGAAAACGCCGTTCCGGCAAATCGCATCGTTGCTGATCGCCGGTACTTATTATCTCGTCCTCCATCGGCATACTTCGACATTCGGAGATATGGATTACGATACGCCGGACGGTCCGGTCCGACTGAAAAAAGTATTGCATGAAATTCTGGATATGCTTTACGAACGGTTGGAACGGCCGCAAAGGGTAAGCGAGGCGATTCGCAGACTCAAGGAGCGGGGCGTGGACGAGCAGGTGATTCGTGAATGTTTAAAAGATCTTTAACTATTCTGTACGATGAAATGGTTTTTATGTGCACTCTGCTGTTTGACAGAGGGGTTGTCGGTTTTGCGAGCCCAGATCATGCCGGATTCCTCGGTGCAGATCTGCGCCTATTGGACTCCGGGAGACAAGTATGCCTATGAGGCTCGGGAGGAGAAGTTCAAGATAGATGATCAAGGCGATACGACGCTCGTATACCGACAAAGCGAACGGCGTGTATTCGAAATCCTTTCTCAGACCAAGGACCGTTACAAGATCCGTCTGACATACGGCGATTACATGACCACCGATAAGGAGGACCAGCTGGTGCACGATGCGATCGTGTCGGCCACGGGGCCTTGTGTCGTTGAGTTCGAGACGGATGAAACCGGTTCGTTGCTTGGTATCGCGAACCTCGAAACGCTGGTCGCACAGGCCGAGGCGTCTGTCGAACCCGCCGTGAGGGTTATGTGGGAGACGATACCTTCGGCGGAACGGAAGAATTTCCCGAAAAAGAATTTCCGCAAATATATGGCCCGTACCCTTTCCGATCCATCGGTCGTGATCAATGCCGTGAACGACGATTTGGGGCGCATGTTCTTTTTCCATGGGGCACGGCTCGATTCGACGCAGGTATACGAATTCGACGAGACGTTCGCTCCGCTGTTGGGTGGCCGGGATTCTGTGCGGGGAAAGACTTCGTTCTGGATTGACGGCAGACAGACAGATTCATACAGTGCCGTATGCAATACTTATACGGAAGCGGACGGCAGCAAAATGTTGTCCGCGACACTCGGACAGTTCGTGACGGCGTTCGGCGGAGAAAAGGCGATGACGCAGGCTATGAGAGACTCCATCGCCTCGGGAATGAGCGGCATCCGTTCACGGATGGAGCAGTTTTCTTCAGAAGAGATCCATTTGGATACAGGTTGGCCCCTGCATCTTTTTTTTGAGCGCACGATTTACATCGACAGAGATTTGGAACCGATGGCTGCGGCCATAGTGCGGCGTACGCTGGACATTATTGTCGAAGAAGAGCAAGAGGAAGAAAAACGGTAATTTGATTGTCATGAAACAGTTTCTGCTGTTGCCGATCCTGCTTGCTGCAGTAGCATCCGTACGGGGAGCATCGCTTGTCGAGGGCCGCATTTATCTGAAAAACGGCTCCGTCATCGAATGTGTCGGGGACGACCGGCTGCAGTTACCGAAAAGATTCGGGAAATTGACCATCCTCCGCGATGCTTTCCGGAAGACGAAAGCCAAAGAAATTTTCCAATCCGGAGAAATCGACTCCGTAGTCTGCTGGCATGCACAGTCTCCGGAACATATCCGCAAGTTCATTCCGGCGGAGAGTCCGGGGTGGATGTGGGTCTATCTCGAAACACCGCACATTTGCGTATGCATCTATTCGGAAAAAGGGTATGGCATCGATTCGAACGGAGGTATTCAGGTCTGGCAGAGGCAGGGAACTTTCAGCCAGTCGCGCACGGCCTACTACCTGAAAAAAACAGGCGAGAAGGAGTTCCTGACCGTTGGTGCCGCAAATCGGAATACAAAAGACGTCTTCCGGGAACGCATCGCCCGTTATGTCGGCGATGATCCCGAACTTGCCGAACGTATACGGTTGTCGAGCGCCATCCGCAGCAAAACCATACAGTTGCTGCGCGATTACGATCCGACGAAATATTGATTCAACTTATAAATTTAAACATTATGAAACGGTTTTTACTTTGTACTGCAACTGTGTTGGCCATGTTCGGCAGCATTTCCCAGGCTGACGCCAAAGATCCGGAAGATCAGGAATTCCGGCACGTAGTCGTAACTCTCAAGTCCGGGGAAAAAGTAGAAGGCTATCTCCATCGGGGATGGCATGCGGAGGGCGCTCTGCTGAAACAGGAGAACTATTCGTTCAAAATCACCAAGACGCCCGATGACAAAGAGCCCGTCAAATATACGGCCGATGACGTAGAGAGTGTCGAATATACAGAGACGACGGAGGAAAATCCGGACGGCATTCGCTGGGAGGCCCTCGATATTGCTGCTCCAGGACTCACGAATCGTTACCGCACTTATCACAGACTGGTTTGTGTGAACAAGGCCGGAGCGAATGCAACGACCTATTGGTGGAAGACGTGGACGACGGAACGAGTAGGTAACAGAGACCGCAGGGTGCTGACAACCATATACGGCATACGTTTCCACAATGATCCCGGCCGAATCGTCTATCCGTATATGTATGTCGGTACGATGTTGATGGACAAACTGCATCCCGGGCTGAAGGCATTTTATAAGAAATGGTTTAAAGGTGCCGAAGGCAAAATACGTAAAAAAGAGGCCGAAGAGAACGACGCATGGATACTCGATATGTACGATGCGTATCTGGCAAGCCGGCCCAATGAATGATGATCGATATTCAAATATGCTGAAAACATGAAAAAACTACTGGCGGTTTGGGCGCTTTTACTGGCAGCTGTTTCCGCGAATGCCGCAGATAAGAAATGTCCCGGAACCGTTCATTTTCTGGACGGCCGTACGCTGGAATGTACCAGCATTACGATTCCCGGATGGATCGATGCCGAAGTGTCTGTCCGGGTGCTTTCCGATGGAAAGAATCAAGCCAGGACGTTGGCGGCCGTGGAAATCGCTTATCTTGAACTTTGGCCGGAAAAGAATCCCGAAGCCAAAAACGAACTTTATTGCGTCCCGTTCATCAAGGAAAAAGGGAAAAAGAAGATTCCGGCAGCCCGATGGCTGGTACCGGAATCTTCGGGCAGGCATGTCGCCTTCTTTACCCGTTATCAGACTTACAAAATGTCTAATAAAGGGCTGGTCGGGATTGTAAACCCCAAATTGAATGTAACCGAACCGAGTGCCTATTTTTGGAAATCGGACGAAAAGAGCCCCGTATTCCTCGGCCAGTATCTTTTCTTTCAGAATTCGAACAAGAAAATGATTGCGCTGGTAGAACGCTATTTTGAGGATGATCCTGCCATGTTGGAGCAAATTCGTCAGCGACGTTGGCTCGGCAAAGGAGGCGGGGTTGCGGCGCTGTTTGCTTTCGTTGCGGAGCATTACGTCCCGCAACAGGAGCAGGAGTAGCGGTCGAATAGCATTGAATTGCCATGAATAAGTGCCCGATACTCCTCCTTTTCGTTTTCATGGTGACGGCATGCAGTCCGGAAGGAGAACATGCTCCGTTGCCATCGGAACCGGATGCCATAACCCTTGCGCCCGGTACGCCGTCCGTTAAGGAATTTCCGGCAATGGGCGGTTTGTGGGAGCTGCGATTCTCTGCGACGAAAGCATGGAGTGTTGTGCCGGCCGATCCGGTCCATGCGGAATGGTACCGGATCGAACCGGCGGAGGGAGACGACGGTAATGGGACGGTAAAGGTAACCGTATTGCCGAATATTACCACAGAAAAACGAAGCGCTGAAATAATCATCCGCTCGGGGCGGGCGGAACAGAGATTGTCTTTTGTGCAGCATGCTTCGGATATGGAGCCGTGCGGTGAAGAAGAGGTGCGCCGTTTCCTCGAAAAACTTTATCAGGATACCGGCGGTGACAATTGGCGCTTCCAGGAAAACTGGTGCACGGACAAACCTTTGTCCGAATGGGGATCTTCTGTCAAATACGAAGACGGGAAACTCTCGCTGATTCTCGGCGAAAACAACCTGCACGGAAAAATCGACTTGTCGGGGTGTACGGCGTTGGTGTCGCTTCGCTGCGCGAAAAATTCGCTGACGGAGATTGATGTTTCCGGTTGTCCGCTGTTGGAGGAACTGGACTGTACGAACTGCGGAATTTCCGGTCTGGACGTTTCCGGCTGTTATTCTCTCCGGCGGCTGCTCTGCGGTTACAATAGTCTCACGGAACTCGGTCTGTCGTCCTGTCCTTACCTGACGGAACTGAATGTTCCTTATAACGGGTTGGGGACATTGGACATTTCGTCATGTATGGCCTTGACGGACTTGAACTGCGCCGAAAACCGGTTGGAAAAGTTGGACATGGCAGGACGGGAAGGCCTTCGGATGCTTTTCTGTTATGGCAACCGACTGTCCGTACTGGATTTGTCAAAATGCTTCTCGCTGACGCTTGTGAACTGTGGGGCGAATGAACTGACCCGGCTCGATCTCTCCGGCTGCGAAAAACTCGGCCGGCTCTATTGTTACGACAATCGGCTCGAAACTTTGGACCTGTCTGATTTTGCGCCGCTACTCAGTGAGTTATATTGTTATGGAAATCGGCTGACCGAATTGGATCTGTCCGGAACCGATCGGCTTTCGCAACTCGAATGCTCCTACAACAATCTGCAACGCCTCGACTTGACAGGCTGTAAATCGTTGCGTATCGCGGGATGTGCGCGAAACGCATTGCGCTCGATAAGCCTTTTCGGTTGTGAAATGCTCGGACAATTGGATTGCTCGGGCAACTTGCTGGAGAATATCGATATTTCAGCTTGCCCGTATCTGACCGAATTGATCTGTACTGATAACCTGATTTTATCGGAGATACCGGAGTCGTTCGATCGACTGACTCTTTTCGAACATGATATTCGATACGAATACAGTGTGGAAAAAGATGCTGTCACGGGGCAAGAAAAAATCGTTTATATGGATCGGGGTAAGGGATGGTGGTACTCCGGAGAGCCGGATAAAGGATATCACGGCCGCTGATGTTTTTATTTGAAAAGGACGGGCGAATCGGTTGAGAGCTAAAGGTTATCGACTTTTCGGGTTTATTCGTATCTTTGCTTTCATGGACAGGGGCGAGATTATCATTTATCTGTTGATTTATATCTATTTTTTTACAGATTGAGTCTAAAATAGAAATGATTCTGTCTTGTTCAGGTAGCGGTGGAATCTTAATGCTTAGCTTGGACAACTCATTAAATGTTATTTGCGGGAATGTACCAGAACGAGTCTCCGCTAACATTTGAAGTTCTGAAATAATCTTATCAGATTGAAGAAAGTAGTAGAGGTATTTGGACTTGACAATATTTTTATTTCGAATAACCATTAATTTGGTCGATGCAATATAATTGATTGGGGCGAAATCAATGTATGCATAGCGTTTGTTTTGTGGACGAATTTCGCTATATAATATATCGCCTTCTTCAAAAGTTTTTTTAAATTGACCTTTCAGATTCTCATTAGGAATATAAATGTGATTTAATACTTTGCCTTCTAATACATCAGATGTATTAATAAGAACAACTTGTTGAGCATTACTGTTGTATGTATTGGAAATTGTATCGCACACATCTCCTATTGTGCATTGCCTCCAGGTCGTATTCATATATTGTTTTTCTAATTTATATATTTCCGATGTGAGATTTTGACATTGCTTTGATTGACCATTGCATAGTGCATTGTTGTGTCGATTTTGACGTGCCCTAATAGCTTTTGTACCTGTTCGATCGGCATCCCTTTATCGATGGCCATTGTAGCAAGTGTTCGGCGGAATTTATGCGGATGAACTTTGTGAATCGAAACTTTGCGGCCGAGCTGGCGGAGCCGTAACTCCACTCCGCTAATTTTAAGCCGATTATGCGGCTTAGCGATGGATACGAAGAGTGCCGGATTGTCATCTGTCCGGCTTTCGAGGTATTGTTTCAGATGAATTTTTGTGCGGGCGTTGAAATAGACTTCCCGTTCTTTGTTGCCTTTACCGAAAACGATGCACTCGCGTTCGTGAAAGTCTATATCTTCTCGATTAATTTTTACCAGTTCGCCGACGCGGATGCCGGTAGACGATAGCATATCTACGATTGCCAGATCTCGTATATGGGTGCAGTTGTCACGCAAAATTTCGAGATTTTCATCAGATAGCACCTCTTTAATTAAGGAGCCTGTTTTAACTTTATGGATGCGTCTCACCGGGCTTTTAAGGATATAATCTTCGTCTTCGAGCCATGCGAAAAAGCTTGAGAAAATTCTGCGGATATTGTCTATGGTAACTTTTGACGATTGGTTATTCGATTGGTATGATGCAAGATAACATCGTAGATCGGTCGTTGTTATATCGACGATATTCTTGTCGATCTGCCGTAACATATATTCAATAGTCGAAGCATAATATTTTAGTGTTTTCTCGGAGCATCCCTCGACTCGCTTGGCTGATATAAATAGCGTTTGCAGTTGAGAATTAGCCTTGATTCGCGCTTCGCTATCCGGAAGCTTTTCTGCGATGTCAATATTCTGCAATGTGCGATTCAGCACGTTGCATAAGATGCTCATTTGATCTGCCGTAATGACGGTACGCATCGCGGTTTTAATTTCGTCAATTAGTTTTTCTTTCATGGCTGCGTTTGTATTATTGAAATTGATAAAGTTACGCAGTCCATTGAAATACACACAAAGATAACCGATAAATGATAATTTAGCAAGCTAATCGAGGGAAACCTCCTCAACGGAGAGCTCGCCGGACATGAGTTTGGGTAAAAGGGTGTCACGAAGAGATGATAATATCTGATTTTCATTAGAAACCTTGACAATTTCAGCAAAATAGGAATTAACAATTTTTGAATATTGCATAATGATATCTTCAGGAGGAACAATAACCTTAAATCTATCAATATCTGCTTTGCCTAAATGACTAACTGTTGTCCCAACTTTATAACTCTGTACAAATGCTAATTTAGGATAAACAAGAGAATAAATATAATATTTACTCACATAGTCATATTTGGGGACAAACTTACATAATCGTTGATTTAATACACCTTTTTCGCCTCGCCAGATATGCGGAATAAATTCAGCATCCATTCCTGCGATAATGTCCCCACACTCTACATATTCTGTATTAGGTAACACTTCTTTTGTATAATATTGAGGAGTGTATGTTTTCAAATCTCGAATCCGAATTAATGGTAATCCTTGTTTTTTATCGTTAAACAACGCAGATTTATATGGGGCTCCATAGATTACATCAATATAGGAGTATATTGTTCCTGTACTCCATCCCTTCGGAATTAGTCCTAACTCTGAATCAACGAATTTTCCGCCTTTGAATGGTTCAAAATCCACAAACCACGACTTAAACAGCGCTTTGGCCTGCTCCTCTAAATTAGGATTACGCAGTCAAATAAAACAAGCCGAGGATTTTGAGGAACTGGCAAAGGTGATGCAAAATGCCTACTTTGTTATATCGACATTCAACAATGAACGTTTGATTCGGCAGAGCGGAGCCTTTTTGCTTTCGGGTAGCATTAATATTCAACTCAATAAATCTGATTACGGCGCCAGTCGGATCGAAAAGAGCAGTTGTTCTTTAAATAGCCAGTTTGCGAGCGAAAGGATAATCATACCGGCCGGAAGTAAGGAAAGCCTTTTAGAAGAATTGAATTTCTACAATATAAACCAAGGGGCTTTATTTCCGGAGTTGGAGCATCAGATGGCATATATCAAATATAGTATGTGTAAATCTAATGTCAGAAGCGCTTCATCTTTTGAAAAGATAGATTTTGATGCAATAAAAGCTGAAGAATCGAAGGAAGGTGTTGAGATAGCTGAATCCGTAGTGAAAGAAGAGTTAGTTGATAAGGCTATTTATGATATCGTATCACAATATATTTCAGATGATGCTATAAAACAGAATGTTCTTCGAATTATTACACGGCAAACCGAATATATAGATTGGGCCAATAAGGAAGCAACCATTAGTGATTTGAGACGTAAAATCAAACGAAGCCTGTCTTTACAATCTATTAGTTCTGATGTCGCAACGCAATCTGCGCGTAATATGGTATCACAGCTTGTTAACTTGTATGTGAAAAAATAACAATTATATGCACTTCACCGAAGATGATTTTGAAAACGCCATTCTAGAGTTGTTTCGAGAGCAATTAGGTTATGATTATGTGTACAGTCCCAATGTGATACGCGACTATGCAGAACCGCTTTACGTGGAGGTACTGGAGGCTATGTTGCCGCAGATCAATCGTGGTCTGCCACAGGCCGCTATTGACGAAGCCATGGTGAAGATTCGAACTTATGAGGGTGGAACGTTGGTACAGAAGAATGAATTGTTCACGGATTACTTGCAAAATGGCGTAGCTGTCAATTATTTCGATGGCCGCGAGCAATGCTCTGCAAATGTCCGGCTTGTCGATTACGATTCACCGTTACATAATCGGTTTACGATCGCTAATCAATGGACGGTCGATGGGCACTCGGTAAGGCGTGCGGATATGATCGTATTTGTCAATGGATTGCCGCTGGTGGTGGTCGAGCTCAAATCGCCCTCGCGTGAGAATACGGACGTGTCGGAAGCTTATGCACAATTGCGTAACTATATGCAGGAGATTCCGTCTCTCTTTATTTATAACGCTTTTTGTGTGATGAGCGATCAGGGGATGACTAAGGCGGGGACGATCACGGCGGGTGAAGACCGTTTTATGCAGTGGAAAACGGTAGATGGGAGTTATGAAGATACCCATAGCGCGAATTTCGATGTGCTTTTCGCGGGAATGTTCGAAAAAACGCGGTTTGTTGAATTGTTGCGGAATTTTGTTTGTTATTCGAAAGACGGTAAACAGGATATTAAGATATTAAGTGCCTATCATCAGTTTTATGCCGTACGCAAGGCTGTGCTTTCGACGGTCAAAGCAGCTGAGACGGATGGTCGGGGTGGCGTGTTTTGGCATACGCAGGGCAGCGGAAAGTCATTGTCGATGGTCTTTTTCGCCAAGCAGTTGCAGCAGGCGATGTCGTCGCCGACTATCGTCGTGCTGACAGACCGTAACGATTTGGACGGTCAGTTGTACCGGCAGTTCGCTTGTTGCAGGGATTTTTTGCGTCAGACACCCGTGCAAGCCGAAAGTCGGGCTCATCTTCGGGAATTATTGGCGGGACGCGAAGCGAACGGTATCTTTTTCTCGACGATGCAGAAATTCGAGGAGAGCGAAGAACCGCTTTCGATACGACGAAACATAGTCGTTATGGCCGACGAGGCGCATCGCAGTCAATATGGATTGGAGGAGAGGGTCCGAATGGTTACGGATGCTGACGGGGTAACGCAAGCCAAAGTTGTAATCGGCGCGGCGCGTCTGGTGCGTAATGCGTTGCCGAATGCTACCTATATCGGGTTTACCGGAACGCCTATTGCGCAAAAAGATCGGTCGACACGCGAAGTATTCGGCGATTACATCGACGTGTACGATATGACGCAGTCGGTGGATGACGGTGCGACACGGCCGGTATTTTACGAGAGCCGTGTAATCAATCTGAAACTCGACGAGCAGACCTTGCGACGTATTGATGCGGAGTATGATGCGATGGCCGAGGAAGCGGAAGAGTATGTCATTGAGAAAAGCAAGCGTGAATTGGGGCGGCTCGATTCGATCTTTGGAGCTGACGCGACGGTGGCATCATTGTGCGAGGACATCGTAAAACACTATGAGGAATTCCGGCAATACGAGCAGACGGGTAAGGCGATGATAGTAGCCTATTCGCGGCCGATAGCGATCAAGATTTACCGTCGGATTCTCGAAATGCGCCCGGTATGGGGTGACAAGCTGGCTGTTGTGATGACTTCCGGTAATAAAGATCCGGAAGACTGGCGGGCGATTATCGGAAATGATTCCCACAAGAAAGAGTTGGAGAAGAGGTTCAAAGACAACGACAGCTCGTTGAAAATCGTCATCGTAGTTGATATGTGGCTTACGGGTTTCGACGTACCTTCGCTTTCGACGATGTATGTTTATAAACCGATGTCCGGACACAATCTAATGCAGGCTATTGCTCGTGTGAATCGTGTGTTCGGGGATAAACAAGGCGGTTTGGTTGTGGATTATGTGGGTATCGCTTCGGCGTTGAAGACGGCGATGAACGATTATACATACCGTGACCGCAAAAATTATGGTGATACGGATGTGGCTAAAACCGCCTATCCGGAGTTTCAAAAGAAACTGGACGTTTGCCGTGATCTGATGTATGGATTCAATTATGGCGCTTTCTTCGGTAAGTCTGATTTGGAGCGGGCGAAAGCCATCAGCGGAGGTGTCGATTTCATGCAGTCCCCTGAGCGGATGGAAACGAAAAAACTCTATATCAAAGAGGCGCTGCTGCTGCGGCAGGCATTGTCGCTTTGTCAGAGTTTGCTGAATTACGAGCAGCGTATCGAAGCTGCCTATTTTGAGGCGGTGCGCACATTACTGACGCGCGTGGAGGGCAAGGGTAAGATTTCGTTCCGTGAGATCAACGGGCGTATTAATGAATTGCTCAAGCAGAGTATCAAGAGCGAAGGGGTAATTAATCTTTTCTCCGATATCAAGGAGGAGTTCTCTTTGTTCGATTCGAAATTCCTGGAAGAGGTTGCCCGGATGAAGGAACGGAACTTCGCCGTAGAATTATTGCGTAGGTTGATTGCAGAGCAGGTACAACTATATCAGCGAACGAATACGGTACGAGCCGAGAAGTTTTCGGAAATTCTGTCCGATGCCATGAGTCGCTATTTGAAAGGGATGCTGACGAACGAAGAGGTTATCGAAGAATTACTGAAAATAGCCCGTGAGATCGTTTTCGGCGAAAAGGCCGGCGAGTCGCTTAATCTGAACAGCGAAGAACTTGCCTTTTATGATGCGTTGACCAAGCCTGAGGCTGTAAAAGATTTCTATTCCAACGATCAGTTGATCGCTATTACACGTGAGCTGACGGATGCACTCCGGCGTAACAAAACGATCGACTGGAATATGAAGGAGAGTGCTCGTGCCGGAATGCGGCGTATTGTCAAACGGTTGTTGAAAAAGTATGATTATCCGCCTGCAGGGCAGGAAGATGCTTTGAATACGATTATGGAGCAGTGTAAGAAGTGGAACGAAAATAATTGAATGGGATAGCTATGGGTAAGTTGGAAGAGTCGTATAGAAGAGTTGCATAATGATTTTGCAAGATAAGTAATACGCGCCTGTTAACTCTGATTAGATAACAGGCGCGTATGATTATTTTGTAATGTCTAATTCCTTTTGGAACTGCTTTGCTTTTTGCCGGATATCTTCTGCTTCCTGCTTTCGGATAACGCTACGTTGTTGATTCTCGATTGCTTCCCGGACGGCTGTTTCGTAACGCTCAACTTGTTGCCGGAGCGAGCGACGGTCTGCGCGGCGTTCGGAATCGTAGAAGAGGGCGTTCAGGTTGCGCAATTTTTGCTCGTCGATGTCGCCCATCATTTGAACGTAACGGTATTTCAATTCCGTATCACGCAGGTTGGCAATACGGTCGTATAATTTAGTAATATGGATGCCGCCGCAGAGAATCACGATGAAAGAGATCGCCATATAGAGTAGTGCCCACGAGGTGTTGAAGTCGATGACGTGGATATGCCGTTGGGCTGCGGGTTGCGCAGGATGAGCGACGGCCGCAATAATTTTCTCGGTATTCAGTCTCTTTTCCGATAGTTGTAATGCGGTCTGCAAGTTCCATGCGTACCCGTTCGACATTCGTGCGGGTGAATTGGGCCGTTTCGAGCAGTCGGGCGATTTTATCATCCGTTGTTACTGGAGCTGGGGCGGATATGTTGCGGTCGTCTATTCTGCGGCTGAGGGAGGTGAGTTGTTTTCTCAGTTCTTCGAAAAGTTCGATAATCGTGTTCGTGTCCATAAATAATAGGTATTGTCGATTAAAGTCGGTGTTGTTTTCTCTTTTTGCGCAGTCGTTCCTGAAGGCGCCGTTCTTCGTCCGCATCGTAGACCGGTTGCAGAAGATCTTCGAGCAGGTGACTGAACGATGCGACCGGATTGCTTACAGAACCG
>ENA-OPTB01001861-OPTB01001861.1-human-gut-metagenome-genome-assembly--contig:-NODE-1861-length-14891-cov-3.398423_pt1 | contig 14891 bp, 10 predicted proteins | sample MGYA00241810_ERZ501911 | MGnify/ENA primary metagenome ERZ501911 (study PRJEB25962, sample SAMEA2042304) | human gut metagenome | biome: human gut; feature: human-associated habitat; material: faeces... | reverse complement strand
CGGCCACATCGTATGGACGCACAACAGCAGCAATAGTAAAATCCGTTTCATCGTCTTTTCGAGATTCATTGTCGGAACAATGCACGACCTTCGTTAATGACCGGTTTCCATCACCGGCATGGAATCAAATTCCATATCGCGCACACAGATGGTATATATGCCGTTCGTATCACTACCACTCTTCCAACCTCTATAAGAATTAGCAGACTGGCCAACAGCCCATACATAAGCCCACAGAAATGTTGACTTTTCCGTATTATCAGTAGTCGCCAACATATAACCACTTACCCCTTTCATTCTTTCATCCGCCCAATATTTTAGAATAAGACCGGCTTCTACGCCATTCGGAACCCGCCAGCCCTTCAGCCCATCCTCTTCGTAATCGGGACACCCCCTTCCTCCGGTCAAATGAGTTTGACCATACCAATACCTCCGCTCAGAAGATGCAATTTTCTTTTTATTCCAATCCGACGGCCAACCACCGAGCTCTGCCCATGTGTTTGCAGTTGTTAAGTTCTTCGCGACACGAATCTTATAGTTTCCTGCATCCGGCCTCTCTTTTCCAATATCCAATTTCCGATCATCTGGCTGCGAAATAGACGTGGAAATCCACTTTTGCGTGACAGGATTCAAATATTCCCACACCAGATTTCGATACTTTGTACCTCCCGGTTGGTGCTCATAGAAAGGTCCAACGCCATAAGAAACGTCTTTTTTCCCGTCTGACCATTTTCTCGCCGATTCAATGTATTCAAATTCATATCCATATGTTGGGTCCAAATCCCTAACCCGCACTCGCATTTTGGGAATATAGCCGGAAAACGACACTATGAGATATTTATTCGAATTCGGTGCATCCTCAAACCAGGAGTACCCAGAAATTTTAATACCATATCCGCCCTGAGTCGCCGAAGCGAGCTTTGCCCATTGATTGTTGTTTCGCGGATTCCGATACCAAAGCTCTACCGTTCGATCGTTCCACGTCGTATTGGCCGTCAAATTCACCGTCGCAGAACTTTCTCCGGACTCCGATCCAGGTACCGAACGGAGTGAGCCGACCTCGGTATTACCCGACCACATCTGAATCGGGATGGCGGGATAAGCCCCCTTGACGGTAACTTTACCGGCATCGTCAACGGCTGGTCCATCCAAAGATGATTTGAAGATCTCTCCTTTGATATCGTCGATATGATATCCTGTCTGAGTCGCCGTCAACGTTCCTCCGGACTTTTTATCAGCGCCATACGCCAGATCGAACTGGTAGGTTTTCGAATTCCATGTAGCGTTCTCTCCTACCCTATACGCGAGAGAATATTCGTCGAACACCCGCGCATCGGTCTGAGCGACAGGAGGCATGCCGCTACCTCTCAATTCCATCGACCACGAAGTATTGGTCGAGGCACACGCCGTGACCATTCCTCCGGTGCGCGGAATACTCGTACTCTTCAGCCGGGAATTCGTGAATAATTCCGGAACCTTCCGTGTAACCGAAAGTTCGGCCGTAGCGACCGGAAGATCGCCATGATCGACGGTCGTAAAGAGGGCTTTACCTCGAAAATCGCCAGCAGCAGGGGTTCCTTTCTTCGCTTCGATGGTCGATGCCTTAAAATTCGCCGCTGCGCTATAAATGGTGTTGTATTTGTGGGAACCCTGTGCGTTACCTGCCCCAGGAGAGACCGTCAAACCTAACTTATCCCAATCGCCGGAAGTCGAGTACTTCCATTTGGCATTGGTCGTAACAGACACGCTGACGGTCGTAGCTTGTTCGCCGAAGGTCAACTGCTGTTTCGAAAGTATCAGCGACGGTACCGGAGCCGCCTGTCGTACCATGATGGGATCGGAATAGAAATCGGGATCTGTCGAAGTCGGAGTATAGGAGAGGTTCTTTTCCGTCCATGAATTGTTCTCTTTGAGTGAGAAGTGATATTCAACCCGCATACCCCCCGGATGCTCCGAAGTATCAAGTTGGCTGTCGAGAATAGACGTATCGCCCGAAACACTCTTCATGCTCCAATTGGCATCGGACTCGACGGAGAACACGCAGTCTCCGCCACCAGCTGGATAGGGATTCGTCAGATCGACATTGAAAAGCAAGTCGGTAGCCAACTGCCGCACACTTACCGTTCGCGAGACGATACGGCCCGAAGCATCCTGAATGTAAACCGCAACGAGCGTATTGAGCAGGTTGCCCGAGTTGTTGACCTCCGGGTAGAACGTATAGGTCGTGACATTGGGTGCGCCGGAATTGGGATATCCGCCGGTACGCCACACAATGGGATTGGGTCCGTCAACTTTCGAAAAGAAGATCTCACGACCGCCCGGGAAGGTCGTTACCGTAATGGTCTTGGGGTTGGGACTCGACTTACGAAAGATAAGTTGCAAAGGAGTCACCTCGATCGAAAGTTCGGATTCGTTGAGCTGGTGCACGAGGATCTTCTTGCGGAGTTTGCCGGCTTTGATCCAGAACCATCCGTCGCGGGGATCCTTTTGGGAAGTATATGGGTCACATTTGACCGTAATTGCCTGCACGGTATTGGCCGTGCCTTTCTGGGGGTTCACTTGTACCCATTTGCATTCCTCCGGCACTTCGGCCGTCCACCCCGAAGCATGATCCGTAAAGACTTTTACCAGCTGCGGGTTGAGTGTCCCCTCCTCGTAGAGCGTCACCTCGCCTTTGTCGACGGTCAGCTGATACTGACCGTCGAACGTATTCTCGTTCATATCGTACTCCTCCCAAGCGAGAATCTCGGTTTCCAGATTGACTGGCTGAGAATTAAAAGCCTCCTCCTCGGTGTCGTAACCCGGCCCCTTGACCGATCTGATATTCAAGCGATAGCGATGATTGCGTAAAATATCGTAACAATTGCTCGCGATATCTTCCTCGGAAGTACTGTCTGGAGCACCGGCAAAGAAATCAACCCGATACCACGTCTCCGCCGTCGTATTCTCAACGGCACCATCAGCCGTGTAGTAGCCGCCGATCACCAAACAGAAGCGATCGTCCCGATTCTTCTTCGTCTTGATATCCGCTTCGCCGACATAGATTTCGCGCTCGAAGGCAAAATCGGCAACATCGTGCCGATAGGCCAGAGCAGGCTTTACGACGGTCGTACCGGAGGCCAGCGTGGGCCGAAGAACCCGCAACTGCTTCGGATCGAAATTTGCGGCGGCAGGGGCTATCGTCGAGAGTGCATTGGCATTGTAGACCTTCACATCCCTGATCCGGAAGGTCTTACCCAAGCCCTGAAAGGATCCGGCCGAATAATTCACCCCCAAATCGATGCGTGCCAATGCTCGTAACAGTGAAATAGTACCCAGCATCTCACCCGTAGTCTCGCCCGTAATTTTCAGCGGTTGGCTCTGCTCGCCCCACATCGGCAGCGGAGTAAACGCAGCGGAACTGGTCGTATTCCAGCGTTGCTGCGTCGAGAAGACGATTTTACCAAGCATCTCCTCCTTCGTCACCCCGGGCGTCGCCTGTGCAAGCGCATCCTTGACCTCAGCTGCTGCATTGGCAATCACCACGATGCGGTTCAATTCGCCTTCGACCGACTTTTTCAGTTCGACGAGGAACCGTTTGGTCGTACCCTCACTGTCCTCGATATTCACCCCGGCAACATGATAGGCAAAATACTCTTGTTGCCCTTCCACGCGAAAAACGAACACGTCAACCTGCCTCAGACTGCATTCGTCCGCTTCTTTGAGCGATCGCGTAGCGGCGACAGACGGGCCGGGCACCATCACGCCCAGCGTCATGGAAACGGCTTCCCGATCCTCCACTGGAACAGGCAGTTTTTCCGGCAACAACTCGTCGTGCGTACAACGAACACAACAGATCGCGAGAAAGAGTACCCACAAAATAGGCAACACATGCCTCATCCTACAACGACTATTACGTTTCATATCTCTGTCAATCGTTAAACAATTTGTAAACTTCTCACTAATGCAGACAATTCGGGATCGAGGTTAGCCCTAAACCGCAGTCGCGGCTCGATTTCGGCGGCTCGCAACAGGCTCGTGACGGCCGTCTCCTCATCATGCAGACGAGCTGCAACCACAGCCAGCAGATACCTCATCTCCGCATCGGCAGGCTTACGTTCGATCTCCTTGCGAAGGATGCGCAGAGCCGCACGATCATAACCGATCGACATGTAGGCCAGCGCCGTATTCCGATCCTCATAAGGACGCAACAACTTCAACGCATCTTCGTAATGGCGTTTGCGAAGCAGATCCACACCCTCCATGTAGGCGCTGTCGAGTTCCGTCGTCCACACCGTATCCTGCTGCATCCCCCGTCGGCGCAGCGAGAACTGGAAATTCACGGCTCGCAATTGGGGATAGAGCGCTTGCCGCATGTAGGCGTACGCCCTCGGAAAGCGGCGGCGAATCTGCGCCTCGCGGCGATCGGGATCCCTCTCCGCCGTAAACAGCGCGAGCACTTCTTCCTTATCGACCATGCAGGTGTCCGCCACCACCAAGGCCCGTAAGCGATCCCAGTCTTCAGCCTTCCATTTCGTTTTCAGAAGCACATGCAAATCGGGAAGCGGATTCTTCTGTTCGAGGCGCCGAATCGAACCGTCGGCATCAGCAATATAGGAACCGGCGATTTCGAGCGAATCCTTCATCTTGCGGAACTCGTGCGACAGCACCGCCTTCAATGCTTCCGAACGTTCACGTGCCAGGCGTTCGTTCGTCCGCCACGTCCCCTCAGGCGAGGAGGTCGCTGTCAACGTGATGCTGTCGATAGCGAACACGGGATCGGACATCATCTTCTGCGTCAACCTCTTAACGGCTTCCAGCTGCACGCGGTTGTCGGCCAGCTCCTCGTGCAGGACGGAACGCCCCTGCTTGAAGACGAAGAAAAACCGTGCGTTGACCTCCGCATCACGCAAAACGATCCGCTGCACATAACGAGGCGTAGGATCAACAAACTGAGTCATCGACGTGACCGAATAAGTCAACGTATCGCTGGACGGTAGCCGGTACTCTTGTCCGTTGGCCGAAGTGACAGTCGCCTGCAAATAGAGATAGAGCTTATTCGTATGCTCGGTTGCATCCAACTGATCGGCATAGAGATAAGTCATACGATCCGACTTCGGATCGACAATTGTATCGAGTCGCGTATTAGGCAGTTCGGGGAAACGAACCATGTCGCGGAAGACCTTCTCCTTGTCGCGGCGACGACGTTCGTTCTGTTCGATTTTACGAAGGTCGCAGTATTTCCGCATCAGCGCAGCCGTATCGATCCGACCAAGCGTACGGATATTCGCTTCCATGTCCAACTCCTTGATCCGGTAACGCTCGCTCTTCGCACTGTCGGAAATCCCTTCGCGGATAGCCGATATCATCCATGGCTCCTCAGCTGGTCTGTATTCCGCCGCAAGAAAGGCATTAAGCCGATCCACGCTCCGACCGTCGTAACGTTCCATCTCACGCTTGGGTCGTCGACGTTCCGCCCGCTCGGCATAACGTTTCATCTTCTTTTGCGCCCTGCGATAGGATTTCCGGTCGTAGGTATGCAACTGCCGGTCGACGACCGCCTGCTCGGCCGTGAGTTGTTCCAGAACGGAACGGTCGTGCAGGAGCCGCTGGCGTTTGCGTTCGGCTTCGGCCAGATAGCGTTCAAAACCGGAAATATCACCGAAATAGCGAAAAAAATCGGCGCTATCGACAATCGAACCCAGATAATGGCGGTAGCGCTCCATATCCTGCTGCTGCCGGCGTCGAAAACGCTCGCCTGTCAGCACCAACCGTTTGAGAGCGAACGTATCCCGCGCAGTACACAGCATCGGCCGCAAATCCACTCGCCAGCGCTCATCCAACAGCGTGCGCGGCACCGTAATGGAAAATTCCAAATCGATCTTCCCGTTGCGTTCGGCCACATTACGAAAATTGCTCACCGAGACCGTCACCTGCTCGATTTGCAGATTCATCATCGACTCTTTGAGCTGTTCGTCGTACGATGCAGGCACGAGCAAGAGTTCTTTTCCATCCGCCGTCGTATAGGAGATCTCCTTAGCCGGCTGTTCGGCAATGCTGTCCCGTGGTTCGGGAAGCGCGACGGACTTGCGAGGCAAAGCGACTGCGACACGGGCATCGCTCGTCTTACCCAACTGCGCGAACTTTCGCGAACAGCCCCCCACAAAGAGCGAGAAGACTAACGCGAAAATACAACCATATTTCCGGCAACGCATCATAAAACCTCTACAAATCAGTATCTTGAAACCAGATCGTCCAGCCGTTGATAACTACGGAAACGGCCGTGAAGACATCCGGTTGATCGTTCTTATAATAGAAAATCAGCGACCAGTAGTCCTGCCGGTCCAAATACTCCTGAACCGTCGGGATATCGTCAGGCTTGGTCTGCATCAACAGACCAACCAACTCCTTCTCCCAGATGACCCGCTGGTCGTAGGCACTCCGCACAATGAGCGTCCGAGAGGTATGAGCCATCAGCCGACCCGTCGAAATCTCACCGCCGATGAATTCCTCCCCATCGGTCGAAGTACGGAATGGGAAATAGTGTATCACTCCCTTTCCGAGCATCTCGTTCGAAAAGTCGTAGAGTTCGTCGCCGGCCGTGGAGACGATCTCGAAGGTATAAGGAAGCAATTCGCCATCGGGATTTTGAGAGATTCCATCTTCGGTGAGCGCTATATTGAAATGATTCGTATTTTTCATCAAACCGATGTCATATACCCGACGTCCGTCACGCGGATCATAGTCAATGCGCAACGGCGCCCCATACCAAAGCGGATGTAGTTCCGCATCACAACGATCCCGTTTCAATCGGGTCAACTCCACGCGCACGTCAACGAGCGACGTCTCTCCTGCAACGGGTTCCAATGAGGTACGGGCATCGAACAGACGGAAATCATCGGAAAGTCCGCCCCAAGTCAAAAATGTGTAAGTCCCCTGCGACAGATCCTCGAAAAAAGAAAGCGAAAAATCGTTGTTATCGAGCATATTCCGATCAGCCGTACGCGTGAACATGTATTTTTCATCGGCATCGAAAACCAGCACATCGATACGATCCACCTGACCCGGCGCCGCATCGGCATAAACCATGTTGTAATCGTAGGTGAAATGCAACAACAGGCCACATGCTTCGTACGGATCGCTGAAACTGCATCCGAACATCACGCCAGATACGAACAGTACCGCAAAAATTGCCCGAACATATATGAATTCACAAAACGTCATTGGTTTCAACAATTGCTGTATACTCCCGATCCCAAAATGGTTCTGCCGAAATTTCAATCCGACAGCAAAAACCGGAAGTGCGGCATTCGAGAGGCTGAAAAAAGGAAGAACGGTCGTGTGAGAACGGGATAACCGTTCAACAACGCACAATACACTTAATGAAATACGACCGTTCTTCCACTCAACAAACTAATTAAAGAAAAGAAGGAGAATAATAACCAATCATCGATTTATTCACATTAATAACAACTCAAAGGTCGACATTCTGGCTCCACAGTGTCCACGGGGCGATCTGGACTGCGACACTCAGGTAGGCCTCGGTGTCTTCATTCGGAGTCTCCGGCGTGGGGTTCTGAGGATCAACGATCGTGGGATCTGTCGGATCAGGTATGAACGGCAGCCCCGGTTTCGAGATGCTATTGACCGTCAGCGTATAGGCATTGTTACGAACGACACCCCATTTACCCAGCATATTTATACCAGCGATACCCGAATTGTGCTTGATCAGCAGATCATAGTAGCAGATGGAGTGACGGTAGATACGCACAAAAGCATTCGAACCCTCCACGACGAACTTCGAAGCAACATAACCAATGTTATCCAACGCAGAATTCGGCGCAGAAACTTTATCGGCCTTCAATGTAGCGAATAATTCGGTTTTATCCGTCATGCCGATCTTCACGGCAATTTTGTCCATCAATTCGCCTAAATCGGCCGATTGACCGGCTTGCGTCTCCGCATCGGAGACCGTCAGGTTCTTGACAGTCGCACCATCTGCCGAGAAGGCGATCCACGTCTCACCCTGCGTCATTCCTTTGGGAGCATACTGCGCTTGGAGGACGATCTTCGTCGTACGGATCTGATTCTGTGCAGCGGCACTCATCGTATTCTCCATGACATAAGCAGGATCGTTATTATTACGCCACTCAATCGACAAAGGAAGTCCTTCTAAGTTATTGTCGTTCTGCAACCAGTTGAACTCTGAAGCATCTTCCGTTCCATCGAAGTTGCCATCCTTACGATAAGCCCTGTTATCGAAGATATTGCTGCCTGCATCATCCTTGTAGGCGAGCAACGACGAATAGGGCAAATAGGAACGGTTCGTCGTGTTAAACTGCCAGCCCGACAGTGAAACGGTAGCACCTTCTGCCTCACCCCGACACTCGCCGCCGAAGGGCATACCAATCTGATTGGTCAGTCTCACCCGTGCGACCAGGCGCACAACCGTGATATTGACCGGATGCGCCTTTGCTTCGGTTTTAGCGACCTCAGCATCTTTATCTTCCGTGACGGCAATCACATTACCGGTGCACTCGACAAGTCCCTCGTCGATGAAATCGACGCCTTTCTGGGAAAGAGCACCCTCGTTAATCATTGTGAAATGGCCATCGGTCGAAAGCGCCAAAACACCTTCCTTATCTTCATAAACCGCCTTCTGAAAATCGGCATAGGTAATCGCTTCGGACATGGCCGTCAGTAAATTTCTGGAAGGGTTGAGCACCATCAGCAGATAGGACGTACTGGGTGCCACTTTAAAGGCTTCGCCAGCCGTCTTATTGGGAACTTTCTTGTCGTTCATTCCCAAATCGGGCTTCGCGCCGTCGAGATTCAGCGTAACTACGCCTAACTTCTGCCGGTTGGCATCGAATGTTACGACATAGGCTGTCGATACGGACGATTCGGCCTCCGAGCCCTGCTCTTGCCCCTCATGGGCATAAGTGGAGGCTCCTGCCTCGGGCGCCTCGATCGTTACCGACATATAGGCTGCATCGGCATCGACTTTCTGCGTGGGAGCTTGCGGTTCATCCAACTTCTTGCTACAACTGATCAGTGCAGACAGCGCAAGCATAGAAAAAAGATAAGATTTCATGTTCATGTCTAAATAATTAAAATTTCGATTGGTTATTATGTTGATTGAATAAAGGCTGGTTGACTATCAATTCATAATTCTCCGATAACGTTCCAGCCGCTGGTCATCGGCCCGTTTCTTCTCTAACTCCGCCAAGTTCGCACGTGCTTCGGCAAGTCCGGCGTCAGCCGCCTGCTGCAACAGCGGCTCCGCTCCGTCGAGATCGCCCTCCTTGACAAGCAGCACACCCAAATTGTTCGCATAAGCCGCTGCGACGACTCGATCGGAACGTTGTTCCAGAGTCTTGGCGCTATGTTCCAAACAACTACGCGCCGCATCAATCTTTCCACGTCGTAACAACGATGCGGAAGCATTGAGATTGGCAATCGGATCATCCGGATAATTTTTCAGCATCAGATCGAAAAGTTCATCACGCCGGATCGAATCGGTACCAGAATAAACAGCCACCCGATAGAGTTCTTCCTGCGAAAGCTTCTCGGGAGCACGGTCCACGACCGTCAACGCCTCTTCAAGCGTATAGTCGCGCAGGCGGTAACGCACCTGATAGTCCACATGCCGCAATTGGGGAAAGAGCATCGTCATAAGCTGCCTCCATACCGAAGCCATCTTCGTCCGCATGCGATACTCCTTCTCGTCGGGTTTCATTTCGGAGTCGATAACGGCCAGTACTCGATTCTTGGCAGGCAACTCGCTCTCTTCGACTAACTGGCGCAATCCGTTCCAATCCTCGCCGACCGAACTGACATGGAACGTCTCATCAGAGAACGAATACATTTTCTGAAGGTACTCCTTTAATGCCCTCGCACGTGCCAGCGAGAGTTCGGCGTTGCGGTGTGACTCACCTTCGGGCGAAGCATATCCTTCGATGAAGATATCGGTGATGATCATGTCGCCGTCGCGACGCACCTCGTCGATGACGGTTCGGATCTTAGCCAACTCCTCGGCATTGTTCCGGAAATCGGGAAGAATGGCATGACGTCCCGGACGGAAATCCAGATAGGCTTCGCCCCGCACCGACCGCTGCTTGTTCTCGGAAGCTGGAAGACAATAAGCTCCAAGCAGTTGCGGTTCATAGGGCTCGTATTCCGGCACGGTGATCCCGCCGGGCATGACGATCGAAAGAAGCTGGCGCTTGTCACCACAGGAGTTCAGAATCCCCTGCAACGTCAATGAAGCATCGCCCATCCACTCCTCGAAGGGAATATCAACTCGATAATCCACAGCGATAGGTAATCCTTTGGCAACGGAGATCGTACGGTACGAAGGCTTCTCGCTCCAATAATGATAGGTCAACCGGGTGCGTCGTTTTTGCATGCGTGCCTTGTTTTTGCCATTGACGACCACGTGCGGGAAGAAATACTCATGTTCGGAATCTTCCGTTTCCAAAGTCGGAACGAACATCCAGCTCTGGCAACTGTTCACGGCACGATTGCGAACCAACAACTCCATCTCCAAACGCAGCGTGTCACCTGGAAGGAGTTTCAACACCGAACGTTCAATACGGATATCTCCTAAAAACTGCTGCGCCCTAACGGACGGAACAACACCCGCAAAAAACGCTGAAAGAATCCAAAATCGTAAAAATCGAAACTTTCTCATCAAACTATCATTTGTGATTGAATAGGTAAACGACGGACAATCCAATGCGTGTAGGACCAAAGTAGTGACGAATCACCCCTTTATGCGTAGCCCGTCCGCAATACATGCATTCGAAAGTATTGGAGCGCGTATAAATATATCCGATTCCTATCGTCGCCTCGATATTCCAATGCGGAGCCAAATACCAATGATAGCCGTAAGAGACTCCCCCTCCGATCATCCAACCTTCATAACGGGTAGTGCGCAATGAAGGGAACAGCCCCATAGGCAGATCCAGATTCCCCACATTAAACTGCCCACCTAACAGGTGAACGCCCCAGAACGCCCGGTTAAAGGTTTCGCAATTCCAGCGACGGAGTTCGGGTTGGACCAACCAATGCTTGAATTTACGATTCTCGGCAAACGACCACGGATTTAGATTTGCCGATACATCCAACGACCAACGAGAACGAAACCCCATTTCTCCGCCAATATTCATTGTCGTCGTTGCCCCATACAGCAAATTAGTTTTCAATGCCAGTTGTTGGGAAAAAAGGTGCAACGGAGTGCAGAGAGAAAGCAGAAAGAACATCATCGACGCGATCATTTTCATGAACCTGTTACGAAGCAAAACGACCAAGACATGCGACGCCGCACCGATGCGTTCTACAATTCCATCGGATATCCGAAATCTGTCATTCCGCAAATAAATCGTTGATTGTCTATGGGATATGGTTCCAGATTGTATCATCAAACGTTCGTTTTTTGTTACATATGGGCAAACGCCATTACGTCAGCATACTATCCAGATCGAAAAACAAAAACCGTTGACTATGAAATTTTTTCAACGGGAAATTTGGAATTCCGAATTTCCTATTATACCTTTGCCCCAGAAAACGAACGTTTTACGCGTACAAGAAAATTGAAATCCGAATAATTTTTGAGATAGAAAAAGAGTTTTTATCGTTTTAAACTCTTTTTCTATTTATGATCGTAGCCTATCTGAGAGTAAGCACCGGGAAACAGTTACTCGAAAATCAAAAAAACGAAATCTCCGCTTTCGCCCAAAACCGAAACATGGTCATAGACCAATGGGTCACAGAGATTGCGAGCGGATGCAAACAGAGAAACGACCGTAAACTCGGAACGTTGTTGCGTCGCATGAAAAAAGGCGATTCACTGATCGTTACGGAACTGTCTCGGTTGAGTCGTACGCTGATCGACATCATGACCATCATGGGAACATTGTTGCAAAAAGGTGTGGTCCTGTACAGCACAAAAGAACGTTACAGTTTCGACAACTCGCTCAACAGCAAGGTACTCTGCTTCGCTTTCGGGCTTGTTGCCGAAATCGAACGCAATTTGATCTCCATGCGCACCCGCGAAGCGCTTGCCTTGCGTCGGGAACAAGGTGTCAAGCTCGGACGAAAAAAAAGGCAGTTATACCAAACAGAAAATACTGCTGGACAACCGGAATGAAATTATTCGAACAATCAACTCCGGACAGAGTATCGCTTCTATTTGCCGTAAGTATCACGTTTCGAGAGAAACATTCAATCGGTTTCGGCGCAATCATCTGCCATTAGACAAAAAAGATTCCGATATTACAAAAGATCGATACAGAACAATGACGCCTTAGACAATCGATACAAAAGTTTCATCTCACAAAATAAGGGAATTAAAAATAATAAACAGAAAGAAATTGCCTCACAAATTCCCCAAAGAGGTACCATACACTTTATTGCAACATCCATAGATGGTAAAACACCTACTCCGCAATAGTAGTTAAAGATGGAAATAGAGATATTATAAAACGTATTCATGGAACCGTTGCAATGCAAAATAACCAATTCCGGTGGTAGAATAAAAAGGCTGTCTAAACGTTTTAAGACAGCCCCCATTCTATTTTTTATTTTGCCAATATTTTGGTGGGAAACCTAAATTTTCTATATCCGAAATATAAAAGATATATACTTAAAGATATTTATCTTAGCGGCAGGTTGCCACTTGTCTGATAAACGGCCAAGACGACGTGCCATATGCGTGGGTCTTGGCCGAGATGGTTATTCCACAAGCATATACCCACCTGTCGTTAACGCATCGAGATCCGCACATTTAAAAATGTTTTATTCCAATTCCGGCAACGTGTTTTTACACAAACTTGCATTTCATTTTCCATAACTTCAGCGATTAAGCGTGACCGTTCGGGCATCTGCATTGTCTTTTCAATCTTATGAATTCGGACAGCACTTTCTTTGTCACGTATTTGTCTCCCATAGCTGTTTATTTCCGACTTGAATATTTTTCGGTAAGTCGCTAATGTACTGTCTATCCGACTTTGCAGAGCAGCACGGTCGGGGCAGTCTGCCGTTATCATTTCAGCATCCTTATCCCAATCATGCGGCTCTACCGAAATACCGAGCGAGAGTCGTTTAGAGGTGCGTTCGTGGATGAACCGCAGCATCAATGGAGACTTGCCATTTTTACAAACGATGCTGGATCGATGAATTGCTTTGATTTTCATCTGTTTGCAGATTACGCAAGCGATATTGAGCAGCGATTTTAATGTCCGACATTATGTCCAACGACACACCTCCGACCTCCCTTTCCAGCCCCTTTCCCTTCGCAAAACAGCACAAAAAAAAGAGATTGCAGATTTTGCAACCTCTTGATTTTATGAGCTGTTGACGAGGCTTGAACTCGTGACCTCTTCCTTACCAAGGAAGTGCTCTACCACTGAGCTACAACAGCGATCGCCTTAAAAGCGTTGCAAAAATAAGCAACAATTTCGAATTGGCAAAAAAAATCGCGGCTTTTCACGATTTATTTATATCTTTCGTTAGATTTGCGGAACGGAACCGCACAACTATCAACCCGCAACAATGAAAAAGATACTTATTATCGGCGCCGGAGGTCAGATCGGATCGGAACTGACGACCTACCTGCGCGGTATTTACGGCTCGCGCAACGTCGTGGCCACCGACGTACGTGAATGCAAGGCGCTGGGGGCCGACGGCCCGTTCGAAGTCCTCGACGCACTCAACGCCACGTCGGTAGCCTCGGGCGTCGCCCGACACGAGATCGACACGATCTTCAACCTCGTGGCCCTGCTGTCGGCCGTCGGCGAGCGCAACCCCCAAATGGCGTGGCACGTCAACATCGGCGCCTTGATGAACTCGCTCGAGGTGGCGCGCCAGCACCATTGCGCGCTCTTCACCCCCAGCTCGATCGGGGCGTTCGGCCCCTCGTCGCCCAAAGTCCGCACGCCGCAGGACACGGTCATGCAGCCCACGACGATCTACGGCATCTGCAAGGTGACGGGAGAGATGCTGGGCAACTACTACCACCACAAATACGGCGTCGATACCCGTTCGATCCGTTTTCCGGGCATCATTTCGAACGTCACGCTGCCGGGCGGCGGTACGACCGACTATGCCGTGGAGATCTACTACGAAGCGATTCGAAGCGGCCGTTACACCTGCGCCGTGCCCCACGACGTCTACATGGACATGATCTACATGCCCGACGTGCTGCGCGCCTGCGTGGAACTGATGGAGGCCGACCCCGCGCGGCTGCGCCACCGCAACAGTTTCAACATCGCCTCGATGAGCTTCACGCCCGACATCATCGCCGCCGAGATCCGCAAGCGCATCCCCTCGTTCACGATGGACTTCAACATCGATCCCGTCAAGGAGGAGATCGCCCGCAGTTGGCCCGACTCGCTCGACGACACCTGCGCCCGCGAGGAGTGGGGCTGGCATCCCGAATGGGATCTTTCGCGGATGACCGACGACATGCTCGCCGCGATCCGCAGCCGGACGGCGCATCCCCGCCACGCCTGACATACGACCCTCGCCGTCAGAGACGACGGAGACGACAAGTCCTCGACGGGAACTTTTCGATAAGCCGAGCGCAAAGCCGCACTTGTGCAAGCTGCGCCGAGACGAGAAAAGGAACATGAATGTGAACGATTTTCCGGCCGTTCCCGTTTTTCGGAATCGCCGTTTACTAAATTTTTTATATATTTGTAAGACTTTAAAACCACTAATCCCATTCGGACCATGACGCAATCCAATGTAAGGGCCGCATTCGAGCGGCATTTCAATACCCACGGAACACTCTACGCCTCGGCGGGACGCATCAACCTAATCGGCGAACACACCGACTACAACGGCGGCTTCGTCTTCCCGGGTGCCGTCGACTGCGGCATCACGGCGATGATCCGCCCCAACGGCACCGA
>ENA-OPTB01001855-OPTB01001855.1-human-gut-metagenome-genome-assembly--contig:-NODE-1855-length-14910-cov-2.628273_pt1 | contig 14910 bp, 13 predicted proteins | sample MGYA00241810_ERZ501911 | MGnify/ENA primary metagenome ERZ501911 (study PRJEB25962, sample SAMEA2042304) | human gut metagenome | biome: human gut; feature: human-associated habitat; material: faeces... | reverse complement strand
GTTCCGCCTGATCCAATCCATCCCATCCCCTAAAGCCGAGCCGTTCAAACTTTGGATGGCACAAGTAGCCAAAGAACGTTTGGATGAGATGCAGGATCCTGAATTGACGATCGACCGGGCAATGAGGGAGTATAAAGCGTTAGGTTATTCCGATCATTGGATCAACCAACGTTTGAAAAGCATCGAAATCCGTAAAGACCTGACGGACGAATGGAAACGGCATGGTCTGCAGGAAGATGTACAGTTTGCAACTCTTACGGATATTATTTATCAAACTTGGTCCGGTAAAACCTCTAAAGAATATAAACGCTTTAAAGGTTTGAAGAAAGAAAGCCTCCGCGACAATATGACGAACACCGAGCTTGCCCTCAATATGCTGGCAGAAGCGGCTACCACGGAGTTGTCCAAAGAGAAAGACCCGCAGCATTTTGAAGAGCACGCCCAAATTGCCCAACAAGGCGGGAAAGCAGCTGGAGCTGCCCGTCGGCAGCTGGAAAGCGACTTGGGACATTCGGTGATTTCTCCGCTGAATGCGAAAAGCGGGTTGAGATTGGAGAAAGGAAAATCGGAAGAATGAAGGATAATGCAAAGATCAAATTTAATACATAAAGTCAGTGATTTGATTCACCGGATAGCACCTGAGGCAGAGATCATTCTTTATGGTTCGCAAGCCAGAGGGGATGCAGGTCTGGATTCGGATATAGACTTGTTGATCCTTGTCGATAAAGAAAAGCTGTCTTATCAAGATGTGGTAGCGATTACTTACCCGCTTTATGATCTGGAATTGACTGAAAATGTGACGATCAGCCCATTGGTTTATACGAAAAAGCAGTGGGAAAGCAGACCTTTTCAAACTCCTTTTTATATAAATGTAATGAATGAAGGAATCAGGTTATGAAACAACAGTTAGATGATGAAAATATCCGACAACTTGTTGCATATCGTATGGAACGAGCGAAGGAAACTTTATTAGAAGCAGATCTTTTGATAAATGGAGCGTGTTATAATGCTGCTGTTAACAGGCTATATTATGCTTGTTATTATGCAGTAATTGCGTTATTGGTAAAAAATCGAATTGCAGCGCAAACCCATGATGGAGTTAAACAAATGTTTGGGTTGCATTTTATTGTAAATGGTAGATTGGATCGCAAGTATTCTCGTTTTTACAGTCAATTGTTTAATGCGCGAATGAGCGGTGATTATGATGATTTTTTGTTTTATGATGCCGAGATGCTTGATGCGTTAAGGCCTCAATCAGAAGAGTTTATTTCTGTTATTGGAAATTTATTAAAGGAATGAAATAATAGATGGCAGAACAGACACTGAAAGAAAAGACGGCTAAGGGACTCTTTTGGGGAGGACTGAGCAATGGGGTACAACAGGTGCTGAACTTGGTGTTCGGTCTTATATTAGCCCGTATTCTGAATGCATCCGATTATGGAATGGTTGGAATGTTGGCAATCTTTAGTGCAATTGCTTCAACTATTCAGGAGAGTGGCTTTACGGCAGCACTTACAAATCAAAAGGAAATACGGCATGAGGATTATAATGCCGTGTTTTGGTTTAGTACGTTGACTGGAGTGTTGTTTTATTTGATTCTTTTCTTTTGTGCACCGTTAATTGCCAAATTTTATGGTAAACCGGAATTGATAGGTTTGTCTCGTGTTGTCTTTTTGGGTTTTTTATTTGGAGGTTTTGGGATTGCGTCAAATGCTTATCTGTTTAAGACCTTGATGGTCAAAGAACGGGCGAAGATTGATATAGTTTCGTTGATTTGTTCGGGAATTGTAGGGGTTACTTTGGCATTAAAAGGTTTTGCTTATTATGGATTGGCTATACAAACGATAACATATATAGGGATCGGTTCATTACTAAAATTCATTTATGCCCCTTGGAAACCCTCATTTCAGATGAATTGGCAGCCTTTGAAGTCGATGTTTGGTTTTAGCTCGAAATTGATATTGACGAATATATTTACACAGATAAGTAATAATATATTTTCTGTCGTGTTAGGAAAATTCTATAATCCGCAGCAATTGGGGTTTTATTCGCAAGGTCAGAAATGGATGGGGATGGGACATCAACTTATAGGAGGAATGATAAATGGTGTAGCACAACCGGTGTTAGTTGAAGTAATGGATGATAAAGAAAGGCAGGTTCTTGTTTTCCGTAAGATGGTTAGGTTTGGAGCATTTATTTCTTTTCCAGCCATGTTGGGATTGGCGTTTGTTGCAAAAGAATTTGTTGAGGTTTTTTTAGGAGAAAAATGGTTGGACAGTGTCCCTTTTCTTCAATTGTTTTGTATTTGGGGAGCAACGGGGTATTTGTCACAGTTGTATGTGAATCTGTTAATGACATATTCTCGATCTGATGTTTATCTATTGGGAATGATTCTTATTGGATTGCTTCAAATATTGGTTGTATGGATATTGTATCCTTTTGGTGTATTTAATATGGTGATAGGATATATTTGTGTTTATTTTTTTAGTATTCTTTTTTGGCATTATTATATAAAGAAAGAGTTACCGATAAAATTAATTTCTATATGTAAGGATATTGCTCCGTATTTAGTTATCAGTATATTGGTGTTTTGCGTAGTTGATTATACTTTAAGAAATATCTCTGATATATATATACTATTGATTGCAAAAATATTGTTTTCATCGGTTCTGTATATTCTAATTCTACTACTTTTGAAATCTACTATATTAAAGGAAGCTATTTCTTATTTAAAAAGATGAAAGAATGGATGTTTCTGTAATTATAGTAAATTATAATACGGGTGATCTTGTTAAAAATTGTATCACTTCTATAATGGAAAAAAACTAAAAATGTTAGTTCTGAAATAATAGTTGTTGATAATAACTCAAAGGATGGAAGTGTTGAAATAATTATAAATGAGTTTCTTCATCAAGTGCGTGTTTTTCCTTTAAAGGAAAATATTGGCTTTACCAAAGCCAATAATATTGGAGTCCAACATGCTAAAGGTTGATATGTGTTTTTTCTGAATTTAGATACGGTTTTATTAAATGATGCTATTTCGGTATTGGCGAATTATTTGGATACGCATGAGTCAGTAGCATTGTGTGGTGGACAATTATTTGATAAGGAGGAGAATCCTACAGGTTCCTATCTTGAATATCCGAAAATAAAGTTTTTTTGTCATTAGTTTTAAAAGGAAATGTTACTTATAAAAAGCGACCGATTTATCCAGAAGGGGATATACCATATTATATATCTGGTGCTGATATGATGATACGTAAGTCGTTTATTAATAAGTATGGTGCTTTTGATCCTGATTTTTTCATGTATTGTGAAGATACGGAACTTTCTTACCGTGTACAGCATTTAGGTTTTGGAGTTTATTTTGTTCCTCGTGCTCAAATTATACACTTGCGTGATATGTCTCCGAAAGAAAGAGGACCTGTGATTTTTGCTTTGGATTTGTATGTGATACAGAATCGTTATTTGTATTTGAAGAAAGTTGTGTGGATAAATATTATGAGATTATTTTTGCTTTTCCATTTGATAAAAGTAGAGATCGCTTGCTTATTATTCGTTGAAAAATAATGTTGATAAAGTTTATAATTGGGATAAAATAAAGAAAATGTTGTGTGTATTTGGTTGAATTGAAAGGTTTGTAAGGGCTTTAATGATTAAAATAAAGATGAATAAATTACTTTGTGTTTGCTTCCCATATGGGAATAATTTGGATCCTAGTGGGATTCAAATTAAAAGATTGAATAGTGGTTTGAAGGGTTATATTGAGACTTTAGTCCTTTATAGAGGATATAGAAATTCAACTGTCCCTAATGAAAATGAAATTCAAGCTAAACAAATAGGATTATCGTTTCTTGATAGATTATGTTTTTATATTTCACCTGCTCTTGCTTGTGTTTTTAGTATAGATCAATATTTGTGGATTGTTAAGGTATATAATAGAATCAAGAAAATGCATGATGTAGATTATATCATGATTTCTTCATGTCCTTTTCCTCTGCAGATTCTTGGTCTATTTGTTAAAAGAATAAAGAAAAAATATATCGCTCAATTCTTAGATCCATTAGTTGATAATACCTATTTAAAACGAAGTTTTATATTGAATATTTTTTTAAAAAAGTACGAACGGTTTATTGTTAAGAATGCTGACTTAGTGATTCTAAATAATTATGTTGTATATAGTTTGTTTTCTCGTAGATATTCTGAGTATGTAGATAAAATTGTAGTGCTTCCTCATTGTACAGAAAATAATTTAAATGTAATTCAAAATGGAAGAAGAAGTGGAAAGGTTAAATTAATACATGCGGGATCTCTCTATGGAGAACGAAAGATTACAGAAATCAATATTGCTTTAAAAGAAATGAAGCAGAAATTGGAGGGAAAATTATCTGATTGTTTCGAAATATTGTTAATAGGGCGGATTGATGATTCTATAAAAGAAGAGATTAAACAATGTAATAATGAGGATATTATTCGGATTATTCCACCTGTTAGTGCTACAGCGTTGTATGAATATTATTCAAAAGTAGATGGTTTTATTGTTGTAGATTCTTTGAATGTTGATAATGTATTTTTTCCATCTAAACTATGTGAATATTTTTCTTTTAATAAAATTATATTTGGTTTTTCTCCTAAAATTAGTACAACTAGAGATTTGTTAGAAGAATCAGGTCATTTTTGTTTTGGAATTGGTGAATCTGGCGTTTTTGCACAAACCTTGTTGAATTTGATAAAAGACCGATATTGCTATGATGAAATTTTTGATAAGATGTATTATAAAAAATTTCTTCCTGAAGTAGTTGGGCAAAAATTTGTAACCTATTTAAAAAGTCTTTCTTAAAAGTGAATATTCTATTATTATATTCAGACCAAATAGTTCCTTCCAGTCATAGCTGGTATTGTTTCTATGAACAATTAGTATACTATTTAAATGATCATGAACAAATAAGTAGTTTGCATGTATGTGCCATAAAACTATTGAGTAGCGAGAATTCTAAGATGTTTGGTTATGATGATAGGGCGTATAATTTTCTTTTACTTCCAGATAGTAAATGTTTTAATACGAGTAAGAATAGAAAAGTTATAATTGACTATGTAATTAGAAATGAAATAGATGTGATATTTAATTTGATGCATCCAAATATGGATTTAAATGTATTTTTGTTTTTTGTGAGACGAAATGTTCATTGTCAAATTTTTAATCTAATTCATAGTCGTCCTGATTTGGTTATATATAATAAATGTTATCAGGTAAAGCATGAGAAGTGTTATGGAAAAGGATTGAAAATGTTTTTGCAAAAGAATTTTTTTTCATTATATATTTTTATGCTTAAATATTGGATTAGAATACTTTATTTAATATCATATAATGTAAATGATGCTGTTATTCTTTTATCTAATTCATATATGGAAATTTATAGAAAAATGTTAGGACTAAAATCTATGAATAGAATATTTGCTGTTCCTAATCCTATGCCTCAGATAGAATCTGAAATTTCCATTGAAAGAAAAAAGAACCAAATTATTTTTGTAGGACATCTTATTGAAATAAAGGCTGTTCATCGATTACTGTTGATTTGGCACTCTATTGAAGATGAATTGTTAGATTGGGATTTGGTGATAGTAGGAGATGGACCTCAATGCTCTTTTTTAAAGAGTTTGGTTGAAACAAGAAATATGAAAAGAGTCTATTTTAAGGGGAAAATAGACTCAATATCTTTGATTGACCAATCAAAGATATTAGCTTTAGTTTCAACATTTGAAGGGTTACCAACTGTTTTTTTAGAGGCAATGGCTTTAGGAGTTATCCCTGTTGGTTATGATACTTTTCCTTCCATTTACGATTTGATTGATGATGGAGAAAGTGGATATATAGTTCCATTTGAGAATAAAGAAGAATATGCAAAAGTGTTATTAAAAATAGCTAAGAATGATAAGTTGCGTCAAAAAATGGCAGAGAATGCAAAAAAGAAATCTAAAAAATTTTCTATAAATGAAATTGGTAGGATTTGGATTGATATATTTAATAGTATGAAGCGTTATGAATCTCTATAATTGTAGAAGAAAAATTGTCGATTTGTTAAATTTGAGAAAACTTTTTTTTAAAGTTTTATTATTGCATGATTATAACAAATCTGCATTTGAATCAATGGAATGTGGTGTGTCTCTTAAGTATGGTGATAGTGATATTGTTATATCACTTACTACATACTCGAAAAGGATTAATCAGGTGCATATAGTTGTAGAGAGTCTTTTTAGGCAAACACAACAAGCTAATAGAATTATATTGTGGTTGGGCAAAGAAGAATTTTCAGATGACACAATTCCTTTAATATTGAAAAAGCAAATTGATAGAGGCTTAGAAATAAAATATTGTGAAGATATTAAATCATATAAAAAGCTTCTTCCAACATTAAGTTTAACACCAGACTCCACAATTATAACTGTGGATGATGATTATATCTATCCATTAAACTTTGTAGAGAATCTATTAAAAATCCATTTTCGATATCCTCAGAGTGTTTGTTATTATACAGGAAATCGTATATCTTTTGATTCTAAAGGGAAATTGAAACCTTATATTAAGTGGAAAGAAGATAAAGAGTTAGAGTTTATTCCTTCTTTATTAAATTTTTCTTTTGGAGCGGGTGGCGTTTTGTATCCTCCTCATACATTTGGCTCAGAGATTTTTAATATCGAATATGTAAAAAAGAATATTCCTAAAGCAGATGATGTTTGGTTTAAGGCAATGTCTCTTTTGAATAATATTACTTATGTAAGAGTCCCTTTACAAGAAAGTTTTGATGATAAATTTGTACTATTAGAAGATGCTCAGGATATTGCATTATATCATGATAATGTGGAAAAAGGAGAAAATGACAATCAACTTTCTAAAGTCTTCAAAGACTATAAATTGTATGATATTTTAAGAAAGGAGATTAAATAATAAAATCTTGTTATATGTGTGGTATAGCTGGTGTAATCAGTAAAAATAACTCTGCAAAAACTGAAGATGTATACAGAATGACTCAGTCTATTCGCCATCGGGGGCCTGATGACGAAGGGTATTGTGTTGTTTCTTTGGATAACACTGTTTCTTGCTTATGGGGTAAAGATACGTTTCTGGAAAAGTCATTCTCTTCAATTCCTTATTATCCAATAAGAGATATAAATAGTGTCGCTGGAGAGTTTAAATTGATATTTGGACATCGTCGTTTATCAATTTTAGATTTATCCCCCTTGGGACATATGCCTATGTCTTATAAGAATAATCGTTATTGGATTACTTATAATGGAGAAATTTATAATTACTTAGAAATAAAGCAAGAGTTAGAAACTTTAGGACATACATTTATTTCAAATACAGATACAGAAGTAATACTGGCATCATACGCTGAATGGGGAGTTGATTGCCTGAACCATTTTAATGGTATGTGGTCTTTTGCCATCTATGATGTTGAAACTGGAAATGTATTTATTGCGCGTGATCGTTTTGGTATCAAGCCTTTTTATTATTGGCATTCTCCAAATGGAAATTTGTATTTTGGTAGTGAAATAAAAGAATTCGTATCACTTGATTCTTGGAATGCAAAAGTTAATCCTCAAAGAGCTTGGGATTATTTAGCTTATTCTTTAACCGATCATACCGAGGAGACAATGTTTCAAGGTGTATTTCAATTGCAATGTGGACATTGTGCCTTGTTTAATATAAATCGTATCCCTATAGATAATAAAGGTAAATTAGAAACTACAGAATGGTACAATTTGCCATTTGCCCCGTTTGAAGGAACTTATGAAGAGGCTGTTAATATTTTCAAGGATCTCTTTATTGACTCTGTTAAATTGCATTTGAGATCGGATGTTGAAGTGGGCTCTGCTTTATCTGGTGGAGTAGATTCATCTTCTATTGTTTGTGTAATTGATCAATTATTGAAAGAGTGTGGAGGAAGACAAAAAACATTTTCTTCTTGTTCTTTTGATAATAGATATGATGAGAGTGACTGGATGAAGAAGGTCATAAGTTGTACATCGGTAGATCCACATTATGTTTATCCTCAATTAGAGGATTTTTATAGACAGACTGAAAATATAATATGGCATCAAGAGGAACCATATCAATCACAGAGTGCTTTTTTAGGGTACAATGTATTTAAATGTGCTAAGGAAAATGGTATTTCTGTTTTATTGAATGGTCAAGGTGCTGATGAATATTTGGGTGGGTATGGACAATTTACGGGGCCGCGCTATGCCTCCCTAATAAAAAAATTCCATTTTTATACTTTATGGAGTGATTATTGTTCTTTGAAAAAGAATGAGACAATAGATCGTAAGAGGGTTATTCGCCAAACGATTGTAAATCTGTTGCCTGAATCTTATACAGCATCCCTTGAAAAGAAAATGTGGAAAAGTAGGAGTACAGATCTTTTTGATTTGGAAAAGTTAGGTGCTTCTCATATTCATCATAAAGAAATTATTCCGGTAGGTGATAGAAGCATACAGAATATTACTTCTCATGCTTTGTTTAAGTTCACTTTGCCTCGTTTACTTCGTTGGGAAGATCGTAATTCAATGGCTTTTTCGGTTGAAGCGCGTGTCCCTTTCTTAGATTATCGACTGATTGAATTTGTTTATAATCTGCCATCTTCTTTCTTAGATAAGAATGGAGTGACAAAAAGAATATTGAGAGATTCAATGTCTGGGATCATCCCTGATAAAATTAGAGATCGAAAGGATAAAAAGGGGTTTATTACCCCAGAAGAACGATGGATAAAAGAAGATGCAACAAATTTTTTTAGAAATAGGATTAAAGATTCTATAGATTCGTCATTTGGTATAATAAAACCCGAAGCTTTATCTTATTTTGATTCAGTTGTTACTGGGGAAACATCGTTTGATTATACGTATTGGCGAATTATAATGTTTTCAGAGTGGATGAAAAAATATGGAATAACTAAATAATATAGATATATGCTTGATTGTATTAAAACGTTTTGGCGAGAATATGTGAGGATCAAAGAAGACAAAGAGGCTTTTTTCCATAGTTGTTCATCCCTGCTCAATTCTAAACACTATCATCGTCTTTATCGTTGCTTGAGTTCTGGGAAAGGCGAAATTTTGTATTATTCTTCAGAAGATGAGAAAATCTATTTAAAAATAGAATCATCGATCGGCCGATCGATGATTGTCTCGACGGATTCATATTATGATATATTCCTTGAAATATTTGTAAATAAGATATATCTTTTACCTCCGCAAATATCAATGAAGAAATTTGTAGTTTTTGATGTGGGAATGAATCGTGGATATGCAAGTTTATATTTTGCAAATCTTGAAAATTGTGAACATGTATATGGATTTGAATTACTTTCTTCTACATATAAATGGGCTTGTGATAATATAGAGTTAAATCCATATTTATCATCAAAAATAGATACATTCAATTTCGGTTTATGGAATAAAGATGATGAAGTTTGTATAGAATCTGATGGTATTGATGGCCATACGCAGGTCTCAACAGGTACTAATGACATTGTAGAAAAATCAATTGTTAAAAAAGCGAGTGGAGTATTATCAGGATTGTTCCAATCTATAGATAATAACCTGCTGAAAATTTTGAAAATTGATGTAGAGGGGGCAGAATATAAAATTTTTGCAGATTTGTATGAGCAAAATATTATAAAGGAATTTGATTTAATCATTGGTGAGTATCATGAAGGGATAGAGGATTTAATGACATATTTACCGGACTTTAGATGTTCGTATAAAGAAGATTCGGTAGAAAAAGGAATTGGCTCTATGGTATTTGTAAATAAGAAATATAGTAATATCTGATATATGAGTATTAAAGCAGTTTTTATGGGCCTTGGCTATATAGGCCTTCCCACTGCAACTGTTGCTGCAGGAAAAGGGTTACAGGTTGTTGGTGTTGATATAAATGAAAAAGTTATAGAAACAATCAATCAAGGTCAGATTCATATAGTAGAACCAGGACTTCAACAGTTAGTCCAGAGTGTCGTAGAAGCAGGAAATTTGCGTGCTTCGCTTCTTCCAGAAGAAGCCGATGTTTTCCTGATTGTTGTTCCAACTCCTTTTAAGGGAGGAAATCATGAGCCGGATATTACTTATGTGACTGCGGCAACTCAAGCTGTTATCCCTTATTTAAAAGAAGGAGATCTATATATTATTGAATCGACCTCCCCTGTAGGAACAACTGAAAAAATGATGCAGCTAATTTATGCGGAACGACCGGAATTGAAAGGTAAGATTTATATTGCTTATTGTCCGGAGCGTGTATTGCCGGGTAATGTATTGTACGAATTAGAGCATAATGATCGTGTAATCGGTGGGATTAATAAAGAATCGACAGAAAAAGCAGTCCAATTCTATTCACGCTTCGTCAAAGGGAATTTGCATAAAACGAATTCAAGGACGGCTGAGATGTGTAAATTGACTGAGAACTCCTCACGTGATGTCCAGATCGCTTTTGCAAATGAACTATCTTTGATTTGTGACAAGGCTGGTATCAATGTCTGGGAATTAATCGAGTTGGCAAATAAGCACCCACGAGTTAATATTCTACAGCCTGGTTGTGGTGTCGGAGGGCATTGCATTGCTGTTGATCCTTATTTTATAACAGCTGATTTTCCTGTGGAGTCACAATTGATTGCTAAATCAAGGGAGATCAACAACTATAAATCATTTTGGTGTGCGGAAAAACTCAAAAATGCAATTCTTGAGTTTGAATTGAAGAGCAAGCGTAAACCTGTTGTTGCAATAATGGGATTGGCATTTAAACCTAATATAGATGATTTGCGGGAGAGCCCTGCAAAATATATAGCCCAGAAGGTTATGCAGGCTGAATTGGATGGATTGTTGATAGTTGAGCCCAATATATCTGAACATCCGGTTTTCAAATTGACTAATTATAAAGAGGCTTATGAAAAAGCGGATATTGTAACTTTCTTGGTCGCTCATAATGAGTTTAAAACTTTACCTTGGACAGATGATAAGGTGATCCTTGATTTTTGTGGGATATTTAAGAAGTAAGAGAATGAAAAAAATAATGCTTGTTTTTGGAACCCGTCCTGAAGCTATTAAAATGGCTCCTTTGGTAAAAGAGTTTCAAAAGTATCCGGATAAATTTGAAACAATTGTTTGTGTAACGGGACAACATCGCCAAATGCTTGATCAGGTATTGCAATTGTTTGGAATTGTACCTGATTATGATTTGGATATCATGAAACCTGGGCAGGACTTATATGATATAACATCTCGCATTTTAATCGGGATGCGAGATGTGTTTAAACAGGTCGTTCCGAATGTTTTATTGGTGCATGGCGATACAACCACATCCATGTCTGCAGCATTAGCGGCTTTTTATAAACAAATTCCAGTGGGGCATGTAGAGGCCGGGTTGAGAACGCATAATATATATAGCCCTTGGCCGGAGGAGATAAATCGTCAGATAACGAGCCGCATAGCGGTTTATAATTTCGCACCAACGAAATTGAGCTATGATAATTTAAGGAAAGAAGAGGTTCGGGAAGAAACGATTACTATAACAGGTAATACGGTAATTGATGCGTTGCATTATGTGGTAAACAAGTTAGAGCAAGACATTAGCCTTTCCGATAAGATCAAATTTGAACTGCAAACGCTTGGGCTTCCTAAAGAGTTATTAAATAGTTGGGGGATTTCTCGTCGTTTAGTTTTGGTTACCGGGCATCGTCGGGAAAATTTTGGGGATGGTTTTTTGCATATTTGCCAAGCAATAAAAATTTTAGCAGAAAGGTATCCTGAAACGGATTTTGTTTATCCGGTCCATTTGAATCCTAATGTTCAAAAGCCGGTGAATGAATTGCTGAGCCATATTCCAAATGTGCATTTGATCAAACCATTGGAGTATTTACCTTTTGTTTATTTGATGAAATGTTCCTATTTTATTTTAACAGATTCGGGAGGAGTGCAAGAGGAGGCTCCTGGCCTTGGCAAACCTGTACTTGTGATGCGGAATACGACAGAACGTCCGGAAGCAGTAGATGCTGGTACAGTAAAACTAGTAGGGACAGATGTTGATGAAATAGTACAGTCTTCTATCTCTCTATTCGATAATGAATTGACATATAAAAAAATGTCAGAGGCCAATAATCCGTATGGCGATGGATTAAGTAGTAGTAGGATTGTTTCTGTATTGGAGAAGTTGTTATGAAGGTTGTATTTACGATGGGGGGAATAACGCATTATTTATCTCCTTTGTTAGATAATATAGTCAGAAAAGGAGTTGATGTGGTTATGGTCATTCCTTCTGCAAAAGATAACCGGACAATAGGAAAAGGGGTTAAGCTTATAAATAGTGAAGCCTTATATCAAGTTAAGTATAGCGAGGTCAAACAAGGATGGCATGGCAAAACAATTCTGACAGATCTAAAAATGATTCTGGATGAAGAAAAACCTGATATTGTAGTATTGGGGTGGCCTTATTTCCTGCAATATTTTTTTGACCGGCAATTACGTCTGTTGATAAAAAAAAATAACATCAAGTTGGTTATTCGTGAAATTCCTTTTCAAGTTCCTCCTTTCGGTCATTTGGGCTATTTCAAGAAAAATCCTGTGTATGACGAAAATATGGTTTTGCAGAGTAGGGGGATGTCTTTTTTCATCCGGGCTTTGTGCACAATGTATATTCGTAAATTCGTGTATAAGCATGCAGATGCAACGATAAACTATGCTTCATGCGCATACGATATTTTGCCTTCATATGGAGTGAATAAAGATAAAATATTTGTAACCTATAATACTTCAGATACGGAATCTTTGTTGCGTCAAAGAAAGGCAGTGTTATCAGCACCGCCTCTTCTTGAAAAAAAACAGCGGATTTTGCATATCGGACGTTTAGTGAAATGGAAACGTGTGGATTTGCTAATCGGTGCTTATGCTAAAATCTATTTGGACTTTCCTAATTCGGAACTAACTATTATTGGTAATGGACCGGAAAAGGAGAATCTTCAATCTTTAGTTGAAGGGTTAGGGCTGAAAGGAAAAGTCGTTTTTGCGGGGGCTATTTATGATCCGTTTACTTTAGGACAATATATGCACGAATCTTCCATTTATGTTTTAGCCGGAATGGGGGGGTTGTCAATTAATGAGGCTATGTGTTATTCTTTGCCTGTAATTTGTTCAGTTTGTGATGGAACAGAAAAAGATTTGGTTCAAGATGGAGTAAATGGATATTATTTTGAAAATGGAAATGTGGATAGTTTGGCAAAGTGTATAGAATATTTATTACGTAATCCTCAAATAATGAAAGCTTTTGGAGATGTATCGTTAAAAAAAATCCAAGAAGAGATCAATCTTGATACAGTCAGCTCAAGATTTGTTGAGGCTTTCGAAAAAACATTATTTTCATTAAAAAAGTAAGATGGATATTAGTTTATTAGTTTCAAAAGTTTACAGTGCTGTTTTAAAAAGGACTTATAAAAAACAAAAGACATACCAGGATTGGTTAAATAAGGGGTATATAAATACTCCATTGGTTTCGTTTATAATACAATCTCACAATAAAAGTATACAAGTTTTACATATTGTTGCTAAACTACGTACTGTCCCAAATGCAGAAATTATTGTTATAGATGATGGATCAAAGTTGATTCATTTACGACGTTTATCTCATTCTTTGAATAGAGGTAATGAATTTATACTTCGTTCGAATGACCTGTATGAAAATGTGATGTATAATAAAGCTTTGAAGTTTGCAAATGGAAAATATTGTGTATTGATGCAGGATGATGATGACTTCGATACATTAAAATGGGTTGATGATGCAATCACTCTGTTTCAAAAGTTTCCTGATATGGTAATTTTAGGTGGATGTGGGGGATATACAATTGATTTTGACGATAAAGAAATAATGGCAAATGTTCATCCTGATGAACAATGTACAAATTTTAAATTTGTACATTGTGTAGATCGTGCTCCTATGTGGATAAACAAAAATTTGTTTATGGAAAAATTGTATCATATAGATTATTCTTTTGCTCCGTTTATGGGTGATGATCAAGAACTATGCTTAAGATCATGGTTGAATGGGTTGTTGGTAGGATGGTATAACTGTCCTTTTAACTCGTTAAGTGCAGGAGGTATGAGAATTTGGAATGGCTCTTTTGCGAATGAGCAGTCTTTGAAAAATGCAAAAAAGATATATCAAATGTATGCTTCGGAAAAAAAACAAATTTACGATTTGGTTAGTGATGCTAATAAAAATAGGCGTGAATAAATATGGTTAGAATGCAAGGTCTTTATCGATTCCTGTTTATGAATATAAAATGTTTTTTATATTTGACTTTTTTCATGAGCGAATAAATGAATTTATGGGAATAGGACTGAAAGTATAAGATTTAATTTGCTTAGATCCTCATGTCTGTTAGTCGATTGGGTTATTCGTTTGGCTTTGGTGGAGTGATAGATAAAAACAGCTAAATACAAAGAGCATAGAAAGAGTGGGAGCACACAAGAAGGATATTGTAAAAGTTGGGAAATGAAAATCGTCATCTTAAATACATCCGAACGTACTGGAGGTGCAGCCGTAGCTGCCGGGCGCTTAGGTAAGGCATTAGAGCAAATCGGAATACAAGTTGATAAGCTTGTCCGTGAAAATACTTGGTTGAACCGTTTCCGATTTTATTGGGAGCGGTTGATTATTTTTTTATGTAACCATTTAAACCGTAAGAATCTGTTTGCGGTTTCTATCGCCAATACCGGAATGGATTTATCCGGACATCCTTTGGTAAAAGACGCTGATATTATCCATCTTCATTGGATTAATCAGGGTTTTCTTTCATTAAAGGATATAGAAGAATTGGTGAAATTGAACAAGCCTATTGTGTGGACTATGCATGATATGTGGCCTTGTAC
>ENA-OPTB01001852-OPTB01001852.1-human-gut-metagenome-genome-assembly--contig:-NODE-1852-length-14927-cov-10.936256_pt1 | contig 14927 bp, 8 predicted proteins | sample MGYA00241810_ERZ501911 | MGnify/ENA primary metagenome ERZ501911 (study PRJEB25962, sample SAMEA2042304) | human gut metagenome | biome: human gut; feature: human-associated habitat; material: faeces... | reverse complement strand
CATGGAACTGATGGGGATAAAAAACACTCAGTTTATTCTGGTAAGACACCATAACACGGACAACCCGCACTGCCACCTGGTCTACAACCGCATAGGTTATGACGGCAAGGTAATCTCTTCCCAAGGCGATTACAAGCGCAATGAAATTGCCACAAAACTGCTTAAGAACAAGTACGGGCTGACATACGCCGAGGACAAGGGCAAGACTAACGTGGAGAAACTCCATGCTTCGGAGCGTGTGAAATACGAAATCTTCAATGCCGTCAAGGCAGCTTTGAAACACTCCAAAACATGGAAAGAGTTCAATGATTACCTGCTTCGCCGGGGCATCAGGCTGGAATTTGTAAAGCGTACCAGGGAGATAAAAAGGCCGGAGGACATACAGGGAATCCGGTTCACCAAGGACGGGCAGACCTTCAAGGCTTCACAGATCAGCCGGGAGTTCAGCTTTGCCAGACTGAATGTCCGGTTGGGCTGGAAGACTTCGGAAACCCAACAGGAATCCGAACGTAAGGTGCAACAAAGAATACCGGACGGAGGCCATCTTTTCGAAAGTACGGGACCGGGACTGTTCAGTCCGACAAACGGCACCGCTCCCGAAGAGCCGTTATCTCATGAAGAACTCTTGCGCAAACGCAAGAAAAAGAGGAAAGGATTCGGGCTGTAGCCTGTCCTTTCTTCATTCAAATTATTCATTAACATTAAAATTGCAGGAATATGAAATTGGAAGAATATATCGAGAGCATCTTCGGATGCCTGGAAAGAATCGAAAACAAAATCAACGGGTTGTCCGTCCCTTTGCCGGAGGGTAATAGCCAAACAGGAAATAATGGAAAGGAAAAGGATGAGTCCGTGCTGAATGAAGTCCGGAATGATCATGAGACATTTCGCAAATTGTTGGCTCGCGTGTACGAAGGACTTGCCGCCATCAAGAACGATATGGTTTCCATGGACAGGAAGAACTCATCACAGGAAAGATTTGGACAGGTCTTGTCTAAAATACGGAATGAACAGCGTCAGCACCAGGAGAAAGTGGAAGCCTTGTTTTGTGAGACCAATGACACAATCAGAAAGAATGCAGTCAAGACAAGCAACATCAACCATCATTTCAGCCTGAGTGTAGAATCCCCGTACACTCTTGGGAGTTTTTTCGTGATGTTCGTGACAATCGTGATTCTGTCCGTGACTCTCTATTTTTCGGTGAGGACAGATAACGTGCAGGCCGATAATGATCTGAAGTACCGTTATGTCAAGATGAAAGGAGATGCTACCCCCGAGCAACTCGTGGAACTTGAGAACCTTTTTGGATCGAACCGGGACAACGAACGGATAGAACAGATGCGTGAGGACGTGGAAGCCTACGAGGAAGCGGTACGGAGACAGGCCACCCTGACCGAGCAGGCACGGCTGAAAGAACAGGCCGCGAGAGAACTGGACAGCAAGGCGAAGTCCATCAAGGACAAGTCTATTACGGATGAACCTAAAAAGTAAGCCCATGGCCAGTGTCAAAGTAAAATTCAGACCTTCCACCATAGATGGAAAGGAAGGTACCGTCTATTATCAGATTATCCAGAGCCGTGTGATCCGTCAGTTAAAGACGGATTACCGGATATTTACGGATGAATGGAACGAAGCTGGAAGCTGTATCATTGTCAGTAGTTCGGAACGAAGCAATCTGCTCCTTTCCTTGCAGGAACGCATGGAATGGGACCTGAAACGGCTGGACATGATTATCCACCAACTGGATAACCGAAAAAGTACATATACAGCGAATGATATTATAGTTGCCTTTCAAAACAGGGTGGATGAACAGTCATTTTTTAATTTTATGCAGGGCATCATCAAACAATTAGAATTATTGAACAAAATACGGACATCAGAAACTTATACAGCGGCATTGAACAGTTTCATGAAGTTTCGCTATGGACAAGATATCCTTCTTTGTGAAATTGATAGCGATATGATGATGCTATATGAGGCATGGCTGAAAAGCAAAGAAATCTGTCCCAACACAGTTTCATTTTATATGCGTATTTTGCGTGCCGTGTATAACCGTGCCGTGGAAAAAGAACTGATTGAACAGAAGTACCCGTTTAGACATGTTTATACAGGCATTGACAAGACAGTGAAACGTGCTGTTCCTCTAAAAGTCATCAAATATATCAAGGAACTTGATCTGACATTGAAGCCGCATCTTGATTATGCAAGGGATATGTTCCTTTTTTCGTTCTACACCCGTGGAATGTCATTTGTTGATATGGCATATCTGAGAAAATCGGATTTGAAAAATGGTATTCTGACATACAGGAGAAAAAAAACTAGCCGGCAACTCACCGTTAAATGGGAAAAGTGTATGGGAGAGATTGTAAATAAGTATGAAAGTTATTCTGACATGCAATATCTATTGCCAATAATCACCCGATGTACCGATGAACGGATACAGTACAGAAATGCCATCTCTCGTGTAAACATTGCATTGAAAGAGATAGCCCGTTTAGTCGGTTGGGCTCATCCGTTGAGCATGTACTGTGCAAGACATGCCTGGGCAAGTATCGCTAAAAGCAAAAATATCCCTCTTGCAGTCATTAGTGAAGGTATGGGGCACGATTCAGAAGAAACGACACGCATCTATCTTGCTTCGCTTGACACGAATGTGGTGGATAAGGCGAACGGACTTATTCTGAAAGACTTATAACAGGACAGACATGAAAATTGTTTAGTAAAAAGCCGAATCTCTTGATAAGAGTTATAGTTATGATGCAAAGGTACACAAAATACTGAAGAATAAGCATAAACAACTTGTTGATAATGCCATAAATTGTATTAAAACTATCCGCCTGTTGAGCCAATCAAATTCTCATAGGTACAGAACATACTGATTTTCAAATGTGATTTTACTTGCATTTATCTCTTATCAAGAGATGAATTTCAAGGAGATACTGCATAAATTCCGTACCGAATCATTCACGGAAAAGGAGAAAGGTACAAAGTTCGAGCGACTGATGCGCTCATGGTTGCTGACAGACCCACGTTACAACGAGTTGGAAAAAGTCTGGCTATGGGAGGAGTTTCCGGGACGTAAGGATTTCGGAGGTACAGACACAGGTATAGACCTTGTGGCAAAGACAGAAATGGGCGACTATTGGGCCATCCAGTGCAAGTGTTATGCCGAGGATGCCACAATAGACAAGCCTGCCGTGGATTCGTTCCTTGCCACCTCCAGCCGCACATTTACAAATGAGGTTACATTTCAAACAACCCGTTTCTCCAATCGCGTATGGATTTCTACTACCAGTCATTGGGGGAGCAATGCCGAGGAAGCCATCCGTAATCAGGAACCGCCAGTGACACGCGTCGGCATGGCCGACCTGAATTCATCCCCAGTGGATTGGCAAAAGCTGTTGGATGGTCTTACAGGAAACTCCGCACTCGTAGAAGGCAAAAAACCGCGCAAGCATCAACTCGATGCCATATCCAAGGCATACACGCATTATATTACAGAGGGAAACGACCGTGGCAAGCTCATCATGGCCTGCGGTACTGGAAAAACCTATACTTCGTTGCTTATCGCCGAACAGTTGTTGAACGGCAAGGGGCTGGTGTTGTTCATGGTTCCGTCCATCGCCCTGCTGGGTCAGTCACTTAACGCATGGTCAGCTGATGCGGGAAAACCCATAAAGGCAGTCTGCATCTGTTCGGATTCCAAGGCTTCACGTAAGATACAGAAAAACAAATTTGATGATGCAGATGACAGTGTGGTAGACCTTGCCGTACCTGCATCTACCAATCCGAAGTCCATCGCCTCGCAACTGAAGAAGTACCGCAGCCATGATGGACTGATGGTAGTGTTTTCCACCTACCAGTCCATTGATGCCGTGTCAGAGGCACAACAGGAGATACTTTCCGAAACAAACGGTGAATATGGTGTGTTCGACTTCATAATCTGCGACGAGGCACACCGCACTACAGGTGTAAAACTGTCTGATAAGGACGAGAGCAACTTCACTAAAATACATTCAGATGACAATGTGAAAGGTCGAAAACGGTTGTACATGACCGCCACGCCGCGCCTGTACGGTGAATCAGCCAAAGTAAAGGCTTCTGAAAAGGATTGCATCCTCTGCTCAATGGACGACAAGGCACTTTACGGAGAAGAGTTCTATCGTGTGAATTTCTCCTATGCCGTACAGAACGGGCTGCTGACCGATTACAAGGTGCTTGTCCTTACCGTCGGTGAAAACGATGTGCCTGATAATATCAAGCGGGACATTACCGATACGACCACCGAACTGAATTTTGATGATACTTCCAAACTTATCGGTGTAATCAACGGTCTCTCAAAGATGATACAGGGTGATGATCACCGCACATGGGATGCCGATCCACACATGATGCGCCGTGCTGTGGCGTTCTGTTCGTCCATTGACAAGAGCGCAAGCAGGGCGGGCATCTCATCCAAATATGTGGCTTCCGTACTGCCGCAAATATCAGAAAAGTACGACAAAAATCTGGATGCGGAGAGTCTTTCGCATACCGTTTCGATAACCGCAAAACATATTGACGGCTCTATGAACTCACAAGAGCGCAATGGAATTCTTCAATGGTTGGCAGAAGAACCGGAAAATGAACGCGAGTGCCGTGTAGTGACCAACGTACGCTGTTTGTCTGAAGGAGTGGATGTTCCGTCGCTTGATGCCGTATTATTCCTTTCTGCTCGTAATTCGCAAGTTGATGTAGTGCAGTCGGTAGGTCGTGTGATGCGTACTTTCCACAAGGGAGAGCCCGATGAGAAGAAATACGGATATATCATTATCCCTATTGTAGTGCCGTCTGATGTTTCGGCTGAGGATGCACTTGATAACAGCAAAACCTTTGATGTGGTGTGGAACATCCTGAATGCACTCCGTTCACATGATGACCGTTTTCAGGCGACTGTTGAAAAAATTGCACTCAATAAACAGAAGCCAAACAAGCAGACCTATACACCATCCGTCACCATTGGCCGGCCAGGACTTGATTTTAATGAAGGGACAGAAGAAGCGCGGCAGATGGAAAACGCGGAAATTGCCCGCCAGTTGGAGCTTCGTTTCGGTGAGTTACAGGACGGCATGTATGCCAAGCTCGTGGAAAAGTGCGGCGACCGCCTTTATTGGGAAAACTGGGCAAAGGAAATCGGACTTATCGCCCATAAATTCATTGAGCGCATATCCAAACTTATTCAGTCTGGAGTACACAAAAAGGCATTCAACGAATACCTCAAGGGCTTGCAGCGCGACTTGAATCCGTCAGTGGATGTAGCACAGGCCATTGAGATGTTGGCGCAGCATATGATAACCCGTCCGGTTTTTGATGCCTTGTTCTCTGATTATCAATTCGTGAATAATAATTCCGTAAGCCGTTCCATGCAGCGGATGATTGACCTCTTGAAAGAGCAGGCTTTCGATAAGGATACCGAGGTATTGGATAAATTCTACAAATCGGTACGCATGAATGTTGGCGGCATTGATAACTTGGAGGGCAAACAGACCATCATCAAGAACTTATATGAGAAATTCTTTAAGGGCGCATTCCCGCTCACAGTGGAAAAATTGGGCATTGTTTATACGCCCGTAGAGTGTGTAGATTTCATCATCCGCTCTGTGGATGATATTCTCAAGGCGGAGTTCAACACTTCGCTGACCGCACAGAATGTACATATCCTTGACCCGTATGTGGGCACAGGCACGTTCATTACACGGTTGTTGCAGTCCGGTCTTATCCGCCCGGAGGATATGGAACGCAAGTATCTGAACGAAATCCATTGCAATGAAATCGTGTTGCTGGCCTATTATATCGCGGATGTGAACATAGAATCGGTATTCCATGAAATAACACATCGAAAAACTTACCTGCCATATAGCGGAATCTGCCTGACGGACACCTTCCAGTTGGCAGAGAAAAAGCATAACGAGCTTTTCACAGAGTTCTTCCAGGACAATTCCAAGCGAGTAAAGAAACAGATGGCTACACACGTGAGGGTGATCGTAGGGAATCCGCCGTATTCTATTGGGCAGAAGTCAGCCAATGACAATGCGCAAAATTTATCATATCCTTATCTTGATAACCGTGTCTCAGAAACATACGCAGCAAAAAGTTCTGCTACATTGAGCAAATCCCTCTATGATAGTTATGTCAAGGCATTCCGTTGGGCATCAGACCGTATTCCAAAGGATGCAGGCGGAGTGGTAGCTTTTATAAGTAATGGGGCATGGCTTGATGGTACAGGCCAAGACGGAATGCGCCGCTGCCTTGAGGAAGAATTTACGTCCATTTATGTATTGAATTTGCGTGGAAATCAACGCACTTCTGGTGAGTTGTCACGCAAAGAAGGTGGTAAAATCTTTGGCAGTGGTTCGCGAACTCCAATTGCAATCACATTCCTTATCAAAAATCCGGCTAAGAAAGGACAAAAGGCAACCATCTATTATCACGATATTGGCGACTATCTTACCCGTGAGCAAAAACTCAAAATGGTAAAAGATTTCCGTTCTATTTCCTCGCAGAAGTTAGATTGGCAAATTATCAAACCTAACGATAAGGCTGATTGGATAAATCAGCGTGACGGTGTTTTCGATAGTTTGATTCCACTAGCTCCTGAAAAGAAACTAAATAAGGACTCCCATTCAATTTTTATTATAAATGGGCCAAATATCGCTACTGGCAGAGATTGCTGGGTTTACAATTTTTCTTTATGCAAGGCAACGAATAATATTAAAAGGCTTGTATGTAATTACAATTCAGAGATTAAATATCCTATAGATGAAATTACTAATGACCCAACAAAAATCAGTTGGACTGCAGGGTTACGTTTAAAAGCAATGAAAGGTCAAGAGATAGCATATGTCCCCCAAAAGTTAGAAATAGGAATGTACCGTCCATTCTGTAGGCAATATATATATTATGGAAAGGATTTAATAGAACGTCCAGGCATTCAGTCTACAGTGTTTCAATCAGATAATCTTATTATCTGCGTTAAAGGAATTGGTGATAAAAATTTTTCATGTTTTATTTCCGATATATTATCAGATTATCAGCTTTTGTTCAACAGCCAATGTTTCCCTTTATATTGGTACGAAGAAAACAAAAATCCGCAAGGTACACTATTCGATGATGCAAAAACCAACCGTTATATTCGTCGCGATGGTATAACAGACTGGATTTTGAAAGAAGTCCGTAATCGTTTCGGAGGATCACGCGCTATTACCAAGGAACACATTTTCTACTATGTGTATGGACTACTTCATTCTTCACAATATCGTAAACGCTTTGCCGATGACTTGAAGAAATCCTTGCCTCGTATCCCCATTGTGGATAATGTGCAGGACTTTATGGCCTTTTATAAAGCAGGCAAAGAACTTGCCGACCTGCATCTAAATTACGAACAAAACATAAACGAGCAGGCTATTGGGCAAGATGGAAATTATCTGTTTTTCGCAGCAATGCCTATGTCTGCTCATAGGACTTGTGGCGTAGAAGTGAATGGCGATATGGATATTTGGCAAAATGACTGGACGGATGAAACCTACCAATACTTTGCCGTTGATAAAATGAGGTTTGCCAAAGCTCGTGACAAAAACGGAAAGCTCGTTACTGATAAGACCCGTATCATCTATAATGCTCATATAACCATTGAGGACATCCCGCTCAAAGCATACGAATACATCGTTAATGGTAAATCTGCTATTGAGTGGGTAATGGAACGCTATGCCGTCACAATCGACAAAGCATCCCAAATCAAAAATAATCCCAACGCTTGGTCACGAGAACACGAACAACCTCGTTATATCCTTGACCTGCTCCTATCAGTAATTATGCTCTCTTGTCAAGCGGTAGATATAGTCAGCACTTTGCCAATATTAAGACTTTAATTTTATCGTTTTGTAAGCTTAGGGGTTCTTGAATCTGGTTTCTTTGTTGGAGCATTGATTTTCACAATAAGGGGCATTGGAAAATCAACTCCAACAATTAAAGCTTCACCTTCTCCCAAGATAGGAAGGAAAGAGAGAATATTTCTATTTGCTGCAGATGCGGCACTTTCAACTGCTTTTTTATCTTGCTCATTAATTAACCTATGAACTAGAAATGTTCCCATTTGGCTTAATGTCCCTAATGGTATATCACGAGGCATTTGGGTAGCAATACATAAAAACAAACCGTATTTACGGGCTTCTTTTGATATTTGTTCAAATGCATCAAGAGGTTTAGCCGAAAAGTATTCGTCAGCAATACTCTTGTTTAGAAATTGATGAGCCTCATCAACAAAAACGACTATTGGTTTTTCTTTGTAGATGCCTTTTCTTGCGTTATTTAATAAATAACTACCAATAGCATTTACAAGGATTTCTCTAACTTGGTAGTCAAAACTTACTTTAGAGAAATCCAACCTTAATATACTCTTGTCGCCTTTTAAAAATTCTTCAATTCCAAGTTTCAAATCTTTAGCACCCTGTATAGATGCTCTTCTAAATCCGAAAATCTTATTATATTCGGAGGTGGACATTACATTGTTTACTCGAGATATAAGACTTATACAATTTGACACGTCTGTATCGTTTCGTCCGCCATATAAAGTAGAATTACTTCTATCAGTATCCCAGATACATTCATTTGTTATTTGGGAAGCTAGCATATTAAAATCAAAATTGCAGAATTTATCTTCAATTTCAACTATATGTTTATAATAGAATACTTCAAATGTTCTCTTTTCTTTACCTGCTTTTACAATATTACCCTTAATTTGCTTTCCAGTATTATCTGTTTTATAATATAGGGATAATTCAGAATTATCATCAATTGCAACCATTTTTAGTGATCTAATGGCTTCCATTAATTTAGGAACTTGCGTTTTTGAAGAAGGATGCAATAAATAATATAACTCGTCAATAGACAGATTCTTGTAATCAAAAATAAATTCGCCAGTTCCCAATTCAATGCTTTCCATATTGTCGCTAATACAATTATATTCACCAGTCGCATCAATAAGAATACATTTATTGGAAGTTTTAGAAGAAATAAGTTCTAATAATTTTGCTATTGTCCAGCTTTTCCCACCTCCTGTAGTTCCCAGCACTGCACAATGACGACCAAATAACGAATTTAAAGAGATATTGCATAATGAATCATTTGAAGTTAACTTTCCCAAGGGAGCTAAAGGAACATCAATGTCATCTTTTTTAATGCCAAATTTTGCAATATACAGTCCCATTTGTTCATCAGAGCAAGAATAGACTTTGGCTCCGACAGATGGGTACCGAGATACAGTTTTATTAATCACTTCCGGCTTATATACATCAAATAAAGCAAGCAGTTCTATTTTTGCTATCGGATGAAACATCGTGTCTTTTTCGTTAATGTTTTTATCCGTTATTTCCGCTCTTTCACCTTGAGGAAGACTTTGCTCAAAAATTCGACCAAGAAATCCATATTCTTGACCTTCAATAACAACAAAACTTCCAACAGATCCACCAAAATATATTTCTCCATCAAAATAAAAGGAGTGTAAAAGTCGGGCTGAAGGGATTTGCATACGCACATATTGAGGAGTTACTTCGCAAATATATCCTATAAATTTATTATGATCAAATGGTTTCATCTTGATTTGGTAAGTTAATATTATATGAGTCGTTGTACGGATAATTCTCTACAAAAGCTTTGAATTTAGAAAAAATGACTGTAACATTAGGCATAACTTTTCCATCTTCAGAAACATATTCTGGTACTAACTGATGGGTTATCCCACTATCAATCCATTCTTCTTTTGCAGGGTCTTCTCCTGTTGTTATTTTTTTCGTTCCATAGCATACTATGAGCAAGTGAAAATTAGGGTTTTGAAATACAGCTTCTTTTATTGCATTCTGTATATGTTTATCTTGAAATCCAAAGCCGGCAACTATCAATAATGTCCCCTCTTTTCGCAATGTAGTTTGCAAATGGGACATCATTTCAAAATAAGGTTGCTCGTAACTACTTTCATACTTTTCACTTGCCGGATAGATAATACAAGGATGTTCTGTACTTTCTTTTTGGTATATATTATCACCTACTTTTTCCCAATCTATGCTCCCGTGTAACTTAAATAATTGTATTACATTAGGAATAAAACTTTCTTCCTGTTTAATCCTTGTATGTTCTCTAAATACAATATCATGGTTAAAATTAGCTCCATTGAATATACGAGGATAAGAAAATGAAAATCCGTCAATTATTGTAAAATTCATTTTTTGCGCAGCTTGTTCAAACAGTGTGTCATAGTTTGTTGTATATAACTGTACTCGTGGTTCCGAAGGTTTACGAGCAGTCACCTTCCTAATAAAGTCTTGATGGTGCTTGTTTGTTACATCTAATTTCAGCCGACAAGCGTCTGCAATTTTCTTCTCCAATTTATTCCTTAAAGAGTCTCCATTTTTATCTTTTATTTCTCCATTCAATTTTTCATATAGGATTGTGAATGATAAAAAATCCTCTATATTTTTAGATTGAATTATCGAAGAACATTTTTCTTTTAAGCACCCTTCTGTTGCCATAAGGACTTCCCCTATTGCTTCTATTTCTTCCTTATAGCTATCCCATAGTTCTGTTCTTGTTTTTCCTCCATTTTCTCCATTTTCCATAGATGTTCCTGCTGCCGTCAAAACGGCGACATTTTTAAAATGACTTGTGTAACGGATGATATCATTCGCTATGATACGGAAAGACTCAGCTCTTGCGTTTGACTTAAATTCAGCGATTCCATCGCCATCATTTTGAGGTTGCGGTTCATCGTTTATATACCAATGAGTTTCATCATATGAAACAGACTTTACAGCAGTTTTATATAAATAAATTTTGTCCATTACAATTCACCATTTAGTAGTTTTATAATTTTATGAATTTCAGAGTACGCTTTCAAATCCTCCGGCGATTCTTTACAGAGTTGGCACAACTTTTCTGAATTTGACATCGCCCGTTCCAAATCTCCATTCTCTGTCAAGTATTTATAGAGGTTGGTACGTATGAAATATCGCTTTGTCTTTTCATATCCCGGCATGTATTTCTGCAATTCAGGAAGCAGTTGGTCGTAACTTTCATATCGCCGACAAACTACATTGGATAGAAAGTGGAGCAAGAACCAAAATTCCGTACATGGATTCGTTTCTATGAACATAACCTTTCCGGCATATTTCTTCTTGTTATACTCTTTCTTTGATCGTTGGTATAGTTGCATTTCGGAAGGATATTGATACAGCCTATCCATATCAAAAAGGCATACGATATAATCATATTGCTTATTTAAATAAGATTTTACCAATTTTAGAATATGATTGATGTCACTATGCTGCGGAAAATCAGGCGCAACCTTGAAAGGATAACGACATGCTACCCTCAATGAATCAAAATAGAACCACTCGGTTTCTCCCTCGCCTATGATGGCGATACTTTTTGTTACTGTCCGCCCCATATCATTAGTCATTTAGGTTAATATACTGGCTACCTAAAAACGGCAACTTTACTAATTTCCCCTGCTTGTAAGCATTATACGGGGAAAGATTCTTGTGTAAGCCTAAAGATGAAAGACGTACTATTTTGGTCTCGCCATATTCATCTTTGTCGGTAAACCATATCGTATCACGTCGAATGAAATCCTCATTAAGAAGATTGATGTCGTGTGTTGTCAACAACATTTGGGATGTTCCTTCACTGTTCGCTAAAAATACTTTTATAAAATAAGCCAGCAATTCATAGTGGATGCTTGTCTCGACTTCGTCAATAAGCACAAACCGGTTGGTCTTCAACAAGAAATTCAGAATTACGGCCATTCCCAAAAATCTCATTGTACCATTGGATTCATATTCTTCAGACAAATCGTATAGTTTGTCGCCAACCTTATGCTTGAATGTCAATTCTGCATTTGTGATTTTTCCTTTTCTAAGCATTTCAGCTTTTGCCTCATTATCAATAGGGGCATTTTGAATCAATTGCTCCAATTCAGGGGTAATCAATTCTTCCTCTTCATGCAATACGACATCTTCTATGTTAAAATCAGATGCTTTCAAGAAATTTAAAATGAACTTCTTCAAATCGCCTGTTTCATCTTTATCCAATCGTGATTTTACATATCCCGAAAGTAGCATGCCAGGAGCCAATACATCTTTTACCTGTTTGGCAAAGTAATCGTACACATCGTTCAACTTGGTACGCTCCACATTACTTTTGCCAAATGCGGCAAGTACACTGCAATTATTGATCGTGTTGCCGGAAATCACATCCTGACTCTTCCGTGGCATTTTCAGATTTACGCCGAAATCTATTGTTGTGGAATCTGTAGTTGCATCATAACTACGACTGTACAATTTGGTAGGACGGATGGAATCGTAAACAACCAATGTCTCAGAATAGATATATTTTGCGTCCAATTCAAAAGTAAGGATATACTTCGACTTATTAATATAGAATACCATAGACATCTTCGTCCTTTCATTCCTTGATGTGTCATCCAGCATAAAAGGAACGACCCCGGTTTTCTCATTTCGGTCTTTGGGCATCCTAAGAACAAGCATTCTGAAAAATTCCACAGCATTCAAGATATTGGTTTTTCCGGAAGCATTTGCACCATAGATGATGCCCAATTTCAACAATCTTACCCCATCCTTAACTTCATACGAATATTCGTCAGACATAAAGTTATCTGATGAAGGTTCAAAGCTTATCTTTTGTGGAGACTTTATCGAGAAAAAATTTTCAATGGTGAATTCTGCTATCATATTCGTTGAATTTATCTGTCATATGATGCAAAGATAGGAATAAAAATCAATATATGAAATTATAGTACGTATTTTCGTAGTAGAATTACGTAATTTGAATACAAAATACGACTTCAAATATTTTTATAACAATATAATAACGCAAATAAAATGGAGATTGTATTATTCCTTCATGAAATTTTTCTCTTCATACTATTTTTTATGATTGAGAAATTTCATATCTTTGAAACCTAAAGTAAACGTTCTTTCATTTATGCAAAATCTGGCAACTTGAAGAAGTCTACTCGTTTCTAAATCGTTACCTGTCTAAAAAAATAGAGCTTGTAAGTTTCTTATTTTCAATGAATAAGAAAAGATGCAATGCCTAAAGCAGTGAAAGGTTATGTGCTTCGTAATCCCGGCAGACCTAATCCAGTCCTTGAGGTACAAGGGGAGCAGGGCTTGTGTCATTCCCTTGAACACCTGCCCCGTGGAACGCTCGCCACAAAGTGCGAGGGCTTCATCGGACAGCGGCAAGACGGCTTCCGTCCTTGTCTTTTTGGTGACGATGTGCATACACCAACCGCCGTCCGCACCCCTGATGATGTTCTCCCACTGCAGGCGTATGATGTCGCTGATGCGCAGTCCCGTAAGGCAGGAGAAAAGAGCCGCCGACTTTACAACAGGCTTCTCGCATGGCGTGTTGGCAAGCATCTTCACTTCCTCCAGTGTCAGGAACTCACGGCGTGTATTGGCTTCCTTGGCGTGTTTCAGCCGTGTGGCGATATTGTCCTTGATGCGCCTTTCCTCGTATGCCTGCCGCAGTACGCATTTCAGCTTGTTCAGGTTGTTGTTGGCTGTGGACGCCATCATCTTGGTGCGGTTGTGCGTGGTGAGCGACAGCATGTAGGTAAGGAAGCCTTGGCAGTATTCCACCGTCAGGTCGTCAAAGGTGCAGCTACCGCTGCAATACTTCTCGAAATGTTTGTAGGCAACATTCCAGTTCCTAAAATTGTCATCGTCCGCCATTTTGGAGCGGAAATACTCCAAGAAGCTCTCCTTGCCCCTGTTACGGTCGAGGAAACCGAACTCTTCGTTGATGATGGCTTCCGTCCGCTTGCACTTGATTAGCTCCGCATTGCGCAGCATGGTCTTGTTGAACTCTGCTTCAAACTTCTCTGTCGGGTTGGCATAGATGTAAATGCCGAGGTACTCCCTCCGTGTCAGCCTGCCCGTTTTCGGGTGCCGGACAGGTGGGTAGAAGTCCAGATAAAGCGATAACTGTCCGTTCTTGATGGGTCGTTTCCTGACCGTCACTTTCGTACAAATGTTCGTCATATAGCTAATGTATTTTGAATGTTTGAAAATATCTTATTCTTCCCGTTTGGCTTTCGTGCTTGCGCTTTTCCGCTCGGCTTCCTTCCGTGCCGCATCCCAGTCGGCTTTCAGGTAGTACAGGCGGTTGCCGTGTATGCGCTTTGTCCGTACCCCGTGGGTGAGGGCGAACCTGCGCACCTGTGTTTTGCCCAGTCCGAACAGGCGCATGATGTCGAAGCACGAATACCAATGTTCCGAAAGGTTGTTGCCCAAGCGTTCCGCTTCCTCCGCCATAGCCTTGTCCACTTCCGCTTTCGGAAAGCACTTGGTGGCGTTGGCTTTGATGCAGGGTATCGAATAGCGCATACGGAGATTGTAGAAACGCCCGTAGGTGTAATTGAACTTTTGGCATATCTCCGCCATCGTGTAAAGGTCGCCTGCGACTCTCTCCCTGTCCGTGAACGTATCACGCACGGACTGCTTGTAGTTAGCCGCCGGAATGAGCCGCCGTTTCGCCGGGCTGCCCTTTGCTTTCGTCTTTCCCTCCTGTCGTGTGAGGGCTGTTTCCTCTGTCTTTTGCACATCTTTTTTCATCTTCCCTTTTGTCTTTTTCCCCTGCTTGGCGAATACTGAAACGCTCCGCTTGCAGTAGGTCGTTTCCTTAATCATCAGGAAGAAATCCTCCTTGGTGATTAGCGTAATGTGGTATGTTATCCTGCAAGCCCGGAGCGTGCCACTGTATATCAGGTTGTACACGGTACGGCTGCTCACTTGCAGCAGGCTTGCCACCTCCCCAATGGTGAGGAACGGCTTGTCCAGTATGTCCCGACCGAAGTCGGGCTGAACTGTTAA
>ENA-OPTB01001844-OPTB01001844.1-human-gut-metagenome-genome-assembly--contig:-NODE-1844-length-14955-cov-4.321477_pt1 | contig 14955 bp, 14 predicted proteins | sample MGYA00241810_ERZ501911 | MGnify/ENA primary metagenome ERZ501911 (study PRJEB25962, sample SAMEA2042304) | human gut metagenome | biome: human gut; feature: human-associated habitat; material: faeces... | reverse complement strand
AAACGCCTGTTTGCCCTTTGCATCGTAGGGTGGGGTCTTGACCCCACCGCGCCGCCTCACGTTATTTCAACGTAAAAGCATGACCGAACTGTAGGGGCCGGACATGTCCGGCCCGCGGCCTTCCCGCAAGCACCCGTCCGCCGTACACCGCCGGGCCGGGCATGCCCGGCCCCTACGGCACTGCTACAATAAAAAACGCCTGTTTGCCCTTTGCATCGTAGGGTGGGGTCTTGACCGCTCCCTACAAAGCAATGGCAAACAGGCGTTTTCCTGTTCTCAAAACAAAACGCGCGGCCCCCTTTGCCTAGGGGCCGCGCGGAATGTGCTAATGTAGCTTACTCAGCCTGGATAGCACCGGTGGGGCAAACGCCCTCGCAAGCGCCGCAGTCAACGCAGGAAGCTGCATCGACAACAGCCTTGTCCTCCATGGTGATTGCGCCAACGGGGCAGGTGTCAACACATGCACCGCAAGCAACGCACTCGCTGGAAACGGTATGAGCCATCGTGAACTCCTTATCTCCGTGCTGAATGGTATTGTACCCTTACCGGCCCTGCACGGCTGCTCCCCGGGATGGCACACAGTCGGTTTGCTCTGCCTACTGCGTTGTATTTAGTGTATCACATTACGACTGATTTGGCAAGTGCCATATCTTGAATTTTTTCAACAGTAAGCCGCAACTAACTGCTGCTGTAGTCCGTTATTTGTCCTCTTTATCAGCGGGGAGTGGTGTGCGCTTGCCGCCGCGGACATAGACGCATTCGTCGCGCTTATAGATGCGCGGCGCCAGGATTTCCACGTTGGAGCGCACCTTCAGTGTGCCCGCCACCACGTTCACTTCAATGACCGTGCCCTCGCCGTCCGGCGTGCGGACGATGCTGCCCACCTGCGGCGTGATCGAGTTCAGGTATTCATAGCTCTTCTGTTCATAAGCCAAACAGCACATCAGGCGTCCGCACGACCCACTGATCTTGGCGGGGTTCAGGCTCAGCCCCTGCTCCTTCGCCATCTTGATGGACACGGGCTGGAAGTTTTTCAAAAACCGGCTGCAGCAGAACGGCTGACCGCAAAGCCCCAGGCCGCCCAGCATCTTGCTCTCATCGCGCACGCCGATCTGGCGCAGCTCGATGCGGGTGTGGAACTGGGACGCCAGGTCCTTGACCAGCTCGCGGAAGTCCACGCGGTTGTCGGCCGTGAAGTAGAACACCAGCTTGCTGCGGTCCAGCGTGTACTCGGCATCCACCAGCTTCATCTGCAGCTTATGGGCGGCAATGCGCTTTTCGCACAGTTCAAAGGTGGCTTTCTCGTCCGCACGGTTCTGGCGCATGCGGCGCACATCCACGCCGTCCGCCAGCCGGATGACCGGCTTGATCTCCCGCGGGAAGCTGCCGGAGACAATTTCATGTGCGCTGCGCACGACCTCGCCGCATTCCACACCGCGGGCCGTCTCCACAATCACAAATTCCCCTTCCTTGATTTCCAGCTCCTTGGGGTCAAAGTAATAGGCGCGGCCGCTTTCCTTAAATTTAACAGAGATAACTTTCATTTCAATATCCTATCTATCGGGATTGGTGTATCGTTTCAGGGGGTACCTGCCCTACCTGGCAGCCATTTCCATGCCGCACACGGTCAGGGCAAGGCGCAGATTGCCGTTTGCCTTCATGGCGCGGCGGGCGGCTTCCGCCGCGCGCAGGATCCGCGCTGCGGTATCGGGCTGAACGCCGTCAAAACCGGGGCGGCGCAGAGCGGCGCTGGCGGCCTGGGTCGCCTGCCACAGCACAGCGGCAGCGCTGTCCTTATCTTTTTCATAGCCCGCCAGCAGCGCCTGCACACGGTAGGTGTCCTGCTGCTGGGCCTGGCGGCACAGCTCCCGCGCCGCGGCACGAGCCGCCTTGGCCGCCGGGTCGGTCAGCGCTTTCAGGCACAGGCCAATGTGCCCCTCATACAAAAAAGCCAGATCCTGTGCATTCTGTTCGTTCAGCTCCGGTTGTGCTGTGCGCAGGGCAGCGGCACATTCTTCGGTCGGCACCGGTGCCATGGTGTAAGCCGCACACCGGCTGCGGATGGTGGGCAGCACCGCCGCCGCACTGGAAGCCGTCAAAAGGAACATGACTCCCTCCGGCGGCTCCTCCATAATTTTCAGCATTGCGTTGGCCGAAGCCCCATTTAGGTTCTGCGCGCCATAAATAAACAGCACACGGCCCTCTGCATCCGAAGAAAGGGCTGATTTCTGGATATTCTGCCGCGCATCCCGGATGGCTTCCACCTTGATCTGGCCGGAAGCCCCCTCCCCACGCACCACAATGGATTCGGTATCCTGCCCGCGCAGAACCGCCTCGGCATGGGGGCCACCATTGGGGTACAGATAATCCGCCGCCAGGCAGCGCGCGGCAAAGCCGGCACCGCAGCCCGGCTCCCCCACCAGCAAAATGCTGTGAGCGATCCGCCCGCTGCCCAGCGCCGTCTTTAAGTCCTGTTTCAGTTCACGGTTGCCCGCAATGCGTTCCAGCATTGGCATTACAGCTTTTCAAACCGTTCTACGTTGGTCACAAAAATGGTTGCGCCGCCAACGGTCACCTCAATGGGCATAGCGGTTTCCAGCCCAACGCCGATGGAAGCGGTGCCGGGAACGATCTCGGTGCGCTGTTTGCAGCAGCGGGAGATCACCTTGATGCAGTCGTCCACACGCTCGTCCTCGGTGCCGATCAGCAGGGTCATGTTGCCCGCCATCAGAAAGCCGCCGGTGGTGGCCAGGCGGGTCACATAGAACTTTGCCTTGATCAGTTCGTTACAAACATTTTTGGAATCTTCTTTATTTACAATCGCAGTAATCAGTTTCATGGTCAAAACCTCCATTTTGTGATTGAAATTCTGTCACACCAAAAGTCCGGTCGGTACAAACCCCGCCGGGTCTGTATGGTTCAGGCAGCACCGCACATCTTTGGATGATGCTGTACCACCTTTATTCGTTTCCCCCGCCGAAAATGCCGCATCGCCTTATTTCCGGTTGATTTTTTTCTCCCAGTCTTTGCGGCGCTTGTAGCTCACAATAGCATCCTTGGCCGTGGTGAACATCTCACCACCAAAGAACGCCAGGAACCCGGCAATGCCGAACAGCAGGCTGACCCTGCTGGCAAAGTTGCCGGTCAAAAACTCCAGCACCCACATAGCCGCAGCCGCAATGCCCATCCATTTCATCTTAATGGGCAGGATAAAGAACAGCAGCACCTGCTGCTCCGGCCACATCCACGCATAGGCAAAGAACAGGCTGAGGAAAATGCCCGATGCACCCGCGCTCCCGGTGATCAGGCAGGCGACCAATGCACCCACCATGCCCACCAGGATGTACATCATAAAGCGGAAATCGCCCCACGCGCGCTGCAATGAGTTGCCGACCCACCAGCGGAAATACAGCGTCAGCAGCAACTGAATGCCCGTTGACAGCGGCGGAACAAACAAAAAGGTCACAACACGCCAGATCTGCCCGCTCATTAAAGAAGTCCTGTTCAGCGTGATGGCATAGTAGAAGTTCTGATTGATGACCATCACAATGACCCAGGCAATCAGCTGCCCGACCAGGATAATGTTCATCAGATTGGGGATGCCATACCGTCCCCATCGGCGTTCCAGCTTATCGATCCAGCGCATAAGCCCTCCGGTTTGTTGAAAATTCAGCATTTTCCGCCCCGTCCGGCACAGTTTTCCACAGCCATAGTGGACAGTCAGGGCGGTAAACTGTGTATTTATTGTAGCATCTCCAGGGTAAAAGTTCAATATTTTGTTGTCGAGCCGGCATATATCCCCATGAAAAAACAACTTTTGCGTGTAAAGTGTGGAAAACCCGTTTAGTTTTCCACACTTTCAACCGAGTTTTCAACATTTTCACCGTGGAAAAGGTGAATACATTGCGTTGATAACCTCGGTGGGATATCCAAAGCGTTGAAACATGCGACAAAAGCTGCCTTTGGCTGAAAGAATAATGAATAAATAATAAAGAATAATGCCGGTGTGCGTGCCGCGCACGCACATTTCAAATAGGCCCGCCGCCCCTATTGGAAATATCTCTCTTCTTATTTTCCATCTCTCCCCTTATCTCCCAATAAAAAACGCGCCCAGCCCAATTTTTTTGAGCCGAGCGCAGCGAAGGCGATCCACCTTCATTATTATTTATTCTTTATTATTTATTCTTTTTTAATTTTCCCGTGCTCACCACCGTCAACACATCCCCATCCACCTTAAACTTTACCTCCACGCCGCCAAAGCTCAGACCGTACAGGCGTTCGGGGTCGTGCTGGTAGCTGGGGCGGGGGTCGCTGCGGAGCACGCCGAGTAGGGCATCCCGCTTGTCCGCCGGGATCTGTTCCAGCACTTCCGGTTCCGCCTGTACCTGCAGCGTATAAAACTTTGTGGTGTCGGTAAAGCCGCCGCGGGCATCCGGGTGAGCGTCCACATAGGGCAGGTAGGGCTTGATGTCAAAAATCGGCGTACCATCCAAAAGGTCGGCCCCGCCAACGGTCAGTACCGGTCCCTGCGGGGTGTTGGGTTCCACTTTCAGCAGCTTTACGCTGGAAAGCCCCAGCGCATTGGGCCGGAACGGGCTGCGGGTGGCAAACACCCCCATGCGGGTATTGCCGCCCAGCCGCGGCGGGCGCACGGTGGGGCGCCAGTTGGTGCCATCCTGCCCGGCCTGCACCACGGTGGAAAATTGCCACACCAGCCAGATATAATCGTACCCATCCAGCCCGCGCACCGCATCCGGGCTGCGGAACTCCGGTTCAAACACAATGCGTGCCCGCAGTTCCTCTACCAGCCCGCTCTGCCGCGGAATGCCGAATTTTTCCGAGAAGTCCGTTTCAATATGCGCGATCTGCGCCAGCGTGTAAGCCATCTTTCCCTCGTTTTGTTTCTTTGTCCGGGTATGCTGCTGTTACCGCCAAAAAATCCGTTGCAGCAGTCCCTTCGGCTTCCGGTCGGCCTCCGCCAGGCGGCGGTAATACTTCCAGTCGCCCTCATAAATAGAACCCCAGCAGCTGCGGTTGCGGCGCAGGTGCGGCCCTTTTTCAAAAATACCGGTCAAAAATTCTGCGCACGCCTCGTCCGTCACATAGCGTGCCGCGCGGGAGCTTCCGTCCGGTGCCAGAATCGGCGCATGGCACATCGCAAGGAACTTTTCATCGTCCCGGTCGATCTCATCAATTGCCGCGATCAGCGCCGCCGTATTCGGGTAATCATCCGCGCACAAAAAGGCCGCAGGGTTAAATTCCTGCTTCACATCCGGCGCGCCCCAGTAAATGGGCACCGTGGCTGCGGCAAAGGCATCCACGATTTTTTCGGTGCAATATCCCGGCCCGCGGCTGTTCTCATACGCAATAGAGAATTTATACCCACGCTGGAACGCCAATTTATCCGTCACCGGCCCGCCGATGTTGTTCATATAGCCACCGCCGCTGTCCACTGGGCGGTGGGCATTCAGCGCAGCAAAAAATTCATTGCGCTCGTTGGAATAGTCATTGCTCACCACAAAGTTGCAGAATTTTTTCTTTGCCAGCAGTTCCTCATCCGGTACCGTATGCTTGGTCAGAGCCGGAGCCCAGCTGCTGCGCATGGCGTACAGCGGCAGCCGCAGGTAGCGCCCATCAAAATCCAGCGCCTCGAACCCCATGGCATAGTCATACAGGTTCAGGTCCGGCCAGCTGTCCTCGCCGGAAAACTGGATGCGGCAGCAATCATACTTCAAAAAGTCAAAGCCAAAAGTCCCGCAGAGTACAAAATCTGGCTTTTCCTCCGGCCCATTGCAGAACGTAATCTCCCACCCGGCATGTTCCAGCGTCTGGGCAAAATAGTTATCGCGGGCGTCCCAGTCCGGGGCCAGGTCACAAAACGCCAAGCGCACCTGCTTTTTCCCCGGCATTTCAGCCCTCCCCGCGCTGGCGCAGCCAGGCATATTTCAACATTGCGGTCACGGTTTTGCTGTCGCGGATCTCATCCGTCATCACCATCTGCAATACATCGTCAAACGGCAGGGCGGCCACATCCAAAAATTCCCCATCGTCCAGGTGCTGGCTGGTGGGTTTCAGGCCCTTGGCCGCCCAGATATAAATTTTCTCGCTGTCATAGCCCACAGTCGGGTACAGCACCCCCAGGTTGATGAACCGTTCCGCCGTCACGCCGCACTCTTCTTCCAGCTCACGCTTGGCTGCTTCAAACGGGTCTTCGTCCTTTTCCAGTTTGCCGGCCGGCAGTTCCCACAGTTCTTCTTTCAGTGCGTAACGGTACTGGCGCACCATCAGCACCTTGTCATCATCTGTCAGGGGCAGAATGCACGCCCCTCCGTTGTGGTGTACCACCTCGCGGAAGCTGGTCATGCCATTTTCCAGCTCCACCTGGTCCATGGTCACGCGGAACACGTTCCCCTTAAAAATTTCTTTGGAGTTCAGTTTTATTTCGGTATGCTGCATGGCAGATCATAGCTCCCTTCCTATCATCCGGCTGGATGTGTTTTTATTAAATATGTATATTTCCCGGCCTGTGGCCGGGCTTTGCTTTCCATTTTATACTTACTTTGATTGTAATTGTCCCGCCTCGCCCTGTCAAGCTTCCGGCGTATTTTCCATTGGCTGTGCCGTTTTATTTTTCAAATTTTCTCTGCTTTCTGGCTTTTGTTTTGTCAGCCAGGCCATTTTTGTGCTGTTTTTCTGATTTTTCAGCCTATGCAGTCCCATTTATTTCCCTGTTTCAGCTAATTTGCACAAAACCCTCCCACAAAACGGTCAACCTGCACACAAGCGCGCAAAATTTTTGTGCAACATTCTAACTGAATAGGCTTTACTATTCCGCCCCTTTTTTGGTAAAATAAGCTTAAGCAAGAGCGCCATCTGCCAGGTTCGCAAGGGTTTGGCCGGGTGGTACTGCCTGTGGGCTTTTGCCGCAGCCTACCCGCTGCAAGGAGCAAGTATTGCAGCAGGGGCACACAGGTGCTAATCTAACTGGGAATGTCCCTCCGGCATTCCCTAGTAAACGGAGGAAAAAAAATGCCAAGAGCAAAACAGTCCATGGATGGCAATACCGCGGCTGCGCATGTAGCTTATGCGTTTACCGATGTTGCTGCCATCTACCCGATTACCCCCTCCAGCCCGATGGCAGACACTGTTGACCAGTGGAGCGCCGCCGGCCTGAAGAACATTTTCGGGAACCAGGTCAAGGTTGTTGAAATGGAGTCCGAGGCTGGCGCCGCAGGTGCTGTGCACGGTTCTCTGGGCACCGGTGCTATCACCACCACCTTCACCGCTTCTCAGGGTCTTCTGCTGATGATCCCCAACATGTACAAAATCGCAGCCGAGCAGCTGCCCTGCGTTTTTGACGTTTCCGCCCGTACCGTTGCTACCCAGGCCCTGAACATCTTCGGTGACCACAGCGACGTTATGGCCGTTCGTCAGACCGGTTTTGCCATGCTGTGCGAATCCAACCCTCAGGAAGTTATGGATCTGAGCCCCGTTGCTCACCTGTCCGCTATCGAAGGCCATGTTCCGTTCGTGAACTTCTTCGACGGCTTCCGTACTTCTCACGAGATCCAGAAGATCGAAAAGTGGGATTACGAAGACCTGAAGGAAATGTGCAACATGGAGGCTGTTGAGGAGTTCCGTGCCAAGGCTCTGAACCCCGAACATCCCAAAATGCGCGGTTCTCACGAAAACGGCGACGTTTTCTTCCAGCATCGTGAAGCCTGCAACCCGGCATACGAGGCACTGCCCGCAGTTGTCGAGAAGTACATGGCCAAGATCAACGAAAAGCTGGGCACCAACTATGACCTGTTCAACTACTACGGCGCTCCCGATGCAGACCGCGTCATCATCGCTATGGGCTCCATCTGCGACGTTGCCGAAGAAGTTGTTGACTACCTGACCGCTAAGGGCGAGAAGGTTGGCCTGGTTCTGGTTCGTCTGTATCGTCCTTGGGTTTCTTCTGCTCTGCTGAAGGTTCTGCCCAAGACCGCAAAGAAGATCGCAGTTCTGGACCGCACCAAGGAGCCCGGCTCCCTGGGCGAGCCCCTGTACCTGGATGTTGCCACCACCCTGCGTGAAGCTGGCATGAACGATGTTGTCCTGACCGGCGGCCGTTACGGCCTGGGCTCCAAGGACACCCCGCCGTCCAGCGTGTTCGCCATCTACACCGAACTGGAGAAGGCTGATCCGAAGCCTCGCTTCACCATCGGCATCACCGATGACGTCACCAACCTGAGCCTGCCCGAAGTCAAGCCCGCTCCGATCACCTCTGCTCCCGGCACCAAAGAGTGCAAGTTCTGGGGTCTCGGCGGCGACGGCACTGTCGGCGCAAACAAGAACTCCACCAAGATCATTGGCGACCATACCGACAAGTACATTCAGGCTTACTTCCAGTATGACTCCAAGAAGACCGGCGGTATCACCGTATCCCACCTGCGGTTCGGCGATCAGCCCATCAAGAGCCCCTACTACATCAACAAGGCTGACTTCGTTGCATGCCACAACCCCTCCTACATCATGAAGGGCTACAAGATGGTCAACGATGTAAAGCCCGGCGGTAAGTTCCTGATCAACTGCCAGTGGACGCCTGAGGAACTGGAGAAGCACCTGAACGCTGAGACCAAGCAGTATATTGCAAAGAACAACATTCAGCTGTACACAGTAAACGCAATTGACATTGCCGCAAAGATCGGCCTGGGCAAGCGTACAAGTACCGTACTCCAGTCCGCATTCTTCGCTCTGGCAAATGTTCTGCCTTCCGAGGATGCCATCAACTATATGAAGGAAAAGGCAACCATGAAGTTCTCCAAGAAGGGTCAGGACATTGTGGACATGAACCACAAGGCTATCGACGCCGGTAAGGACGCTCTGGTGAAGATCGACGTTCCGGCTGCTTGGGCAACCGCTGTTGACACTGCTGCTCCGGAAGCATCCAAGGGCCCGGCTAAGCTGGTCAAGATGGTTGACGAGATCATGAAGCCTGCCGGCAAGATGGATGGTTACTCCATTCCTTGTTCCGCATTTGCCGATCATGTGGATGGTACCTTTGAGCAGGGCGCTTCCGCATACGAGAAGCGTGGCGTAGCTGTGATGGTTCCGACCTGGAACGCTGAGACCTGTGCAAAGTGCAACAAGTGTGCATTTGTATGTCCCCACGCTACCATCCGTCCCTTCGCTATGAACGCTGAGGAGGCTGCTGCTGCACCGGCAAATACCAAGAAGGCTCCCAAGCCCATCGTAAAGACTGATTACACCTATACACTGGCAATCTCCCCCATGGATTGTATGGGATGCGGCGTATGTATTGGCGTATGCCCCACCAAGTCCCTGACCATGGTTCCCAGAGAGGGCGAGGAGGATCAGCAGGCAGTATTCGATTACTGTGTTGCAAAGGTTTCCGAGAAGCCCGAGGTTGCTACCGACGCTACTGTCATCAGCAGCCAGTACAAGCAGCCGCTGCTTGAATTCTCCGGCTCCTGCGCAGGCTGTGCTGAGACCTCTTATGCACGTCTGATCACCCAGTTGTTCGGCGACAGAATGTATATTTCCAACGCAACCGGTTGTTCCTCCATCTGGGGCGGCCCTGCTGCAACCTCTCCGTACACCGTAAACAAGGACGGCTTTGGCCCGGCTTGGGCAAACTCCCTGTTTGAGGATAACGCAGAGCACGGTCTGGGTATGTACCTGGGTCAGAGAGCAATCCGTGAGCGCCTGATCAACGATGTAAAGGCCATTGCAGGCTCTGAGAAGGTTTCCGATGCTGTGAAGGCTGCTTGCGAGCAGTACCTGAACACCCTGGAGGACGGCAAGGAGAATGCAGCAGCAACAAAGGCTCTGGTTGCAGAGCTGGAGAAGATTGACTGCGATTGCGAGGCTCGTGCTGACATCCTGGCAAACAAGTCCTACCTGTCCAAGAAGTCCGTTTGGATCTTCGGCGGCGACGGCTGGGCATACGATATCGGTTTCGGCGGCGTTGACCACGTTCTGGCAACCGGCGAAGACGTAAACATTATGGTATTTGATACCGAGGTTTACTCCAACACCGGCGGACAGGCTTCCAAGGCTTCCAACATCGGTCAGGTTGCACAGTTCGCTGCAGCTGGTAAGGCAATCGCAAAGAAGCGTCTGGCTGACATTGCAATGTCCTACGGCTACATTTACGTTGCACAGATCGCAATGGGTGCGGACATGAACCAGACCCTGAAGGCAATCAAGGAAGCTGAATCCTACCACGGCCCGTCCCTCATCATCGGCTACGCTCCCTGCGAGATGCACAGCATCAAGGGCGGTATGACCAACTGCCAGGCTGAGATGAAGAAGGCTGTTGACTGTGGTTACTGGAACAACTTCCGGTATGATCCCAGACTGGCAGCAGAGGGCAAGAATCCCTTCATGCTGGACAGCAAGGCTCCTACCACCTCTTATCGTGACTTCATCATGAATGAAGCACGTTACAGCTCCCTGACTCGTTCTAACCCGGAGAGAGCAGATCAGCTGTTCGCCAAGGCAGAAGACACTGCAAAGGACAGATACGATTATCTGTCCCACCTGGCTGAATTCTACGGCGAAGTAAAGTAAGCAACTCATAAAATAAAAAGAGCGGCATGGCGAAAACCATGCCGCTTTTTGCGTAAGGCACACCCCGCAATTTTTTGCGGTGTTGTCGAAATAGAAAAGAACATGCCACAGCACCGGATTGACGCTGTGGCATGTTTTGTATAGTGGAATCAGCAGATCCGCTCTGTGATGAGTCCGCAGATTTCCTTTAGGTGTTGGGCAAAGAAGAAGTGTCCGCCGGAAAAGCCGAAATATTCGCACTTGCCGCCGGTGAATCTGTCCCAGCCCCGGAGATCCACGTTCCGGAGAATGTGATCCTCCTTGCCGTACAGCACGGTGATATCACAGCCGAAGGGAGCTTCTTCCGGGGTCAGAGCGAACCGATCCGCCATGCGCACGTCCGTGCAGAGAATCCGGTTCAGCATCCGGCGCAGCTCCGGATCCGTATCCGGAATGGCGGTGCTGAGTCCACCCTGGGCGAAAAACTGCACCAACTCTTCATCGGACAGATGGTCGGCATTCAGCATCCTTGTGCCGTCACAGGGGGCGCATCTGCCGGACATGAAGGCATGCCGGGGGGTGGGCAATCCGGCGGTTCGAGTCTGGCGAATCAGCTCCGCAGCCAGCAGGGTGCCCATGCTGTGACCGAACAGGGCATAAGGCTCCTGTTCCAGCAGGAGGCGATGGGTCTGGATCAGATCCGCCACGCAAGCGGAAACCTCCGTCAGCAGTGGCTCCCCGGATCGGGTGAACCGGCCGGAAAGCTCCATGGGCACCACCTTCAGATCCCGGGGCAGGTACCGCTTGAAGGTACAGTAGCTTTTGGCAGAGCCGCCGGCGTGGGGAAGAAAAAACAGTACCATGCTCAGCCTCCGATGGGGGTGCCCTTATCGTTCAGCAGGTGAAAAATCTCCCCAACGGTGCTGATGGATGCCACCAGGGACAGGGGAATGTTCAGCTGATAGGTTTCCGTAATGTGGGAGCCCAGACCGAACAGCCCCAGGGAGTCCAGATACAGGTCGTCATACACGTCGGTGCTTTCGGTGATCTCAGCGGCATCCACTCCAACGTAGTCGGAAATGTGCTGCTTGAATTCGTCCCAGTTCAGATTGTTCATGTTATTTGTACTCCTTTTTTCTCAGATACTTAAACTGAATTTTGCCGATGTCCTTGGGAATCTCCTCCACCAGAACCACCTTGTCAGGGATCTTGTAGGCGGACAGCTTGCCGTCAAAGTAGTGGGCAAGGGCGCCCCGGGTGATCCGGGCATCCCCCTTCGGCTGGATGTATGCCACGATCTGCTGCCCGATTACCGGGTGGGGTTCATCGGTAACAGCGGCAGCGGCAATGTCCGGATGGGTCAGCAGGCATGCTTCCACTTCCTCCGCATGCACCAGGTTGCCGCCCCGCTTGATGATCCGCTTGCTTCTGCCGGCAAAGCGCACTGCGCCGCCGGGCAGCTTTGTCACCAGATCTCCGGTGCAGAACCAGCGTCTGCCCTGTTCGTCCCGGAGGATCTTTTCAGCGGACAGCTCCGGATTGCCGAAATATTCGGTGATGACCGCATCCGTAAACACGCACAGCTCGCCGGTTTCCCCTTCGTTGACCTCGTTCCGGTTCTCGTCCAGCACCTTCACGTCCGTAAAGGGCAGCTTCTTGAAGTCACTGGGATCCGTATCCCCGTCCAACTGGGAATCCCACACCACCATGGTGGCGGTCTCGGAGGAGCCGATCACATTGATGACCCGGATGCCCAGTCGGTGTACGAAGATGTCTGCCAATTCCTTGGGCAGCACCTCTCCGGCAAAGTAGCATACCCGGACGCTGGACAGATCGTACTTGTCAAAATCCGGGGTGGACAGCAGCACCTTTGCCAGGGTGGAGGTGAGCTGGATCACGCTGATGTGGTATTTCTGGACGGTTTCCAGGAATGTGACCGGGTTGAACTGGGGCTGGTACAGCACGGTGCCCCCCTTGAGGGTCATTTGCAGCCCCATGCCAAAGCCCCCCTGGTGGTACAGGGTCATGCCCAGCATCATTACGTCCCCGGCGGTAAAGTGCAGGTGGGAGCCCATATCCTCCTGGGAGATCAGGAAGCCCTCATAGGGCACAGCCAGTACCTTGGGGGTGCCGGTGCTGCCGGAGGTGCATGCCAGGGACATGGTGTGTTCCGGTTCCGGGGTAAAGGGGGCGCATTCCATGCCGCAGTAGTCCCGCAGGAAGGTGTCCTCGGTGATGAATACCGGATCCGCCGGCAGCGCCTCCTGGGGAGCAAAGCAAATACACTTGTCCTGGGAAAGCTGTCCGGGTACCAGGGCGCTGACTGCGTCAATGATCCGGTTGTTCCGGTATCTCTCCGCCAGGAAGCAGATCTTCACAGTGGTGGCAGGGATCAGACGGGACAGCTCTAAGCTGCCGCTCTGGGGATCCATGGGCACAGGCTGCGCCCCGATGCGGATGGCGGCCCAGTATACCAGGTACCATTCGATGCTGTTGGGCATAATGATGCCCACCTTGTCGTTGGGCTTTATCCCCAGCTTCTGCATGCCGGAGCCAAGCCGGGCGGTCATCTCCATAAACTCCCGGTAGGTCAGGGTGTTTTCATCGATCCGCAGCAGCACTTTATCCGGGGTTTCTGCTGCGTACTTGCCGTAGTAATCAAAATATGTCTTGCGCATGTTACTTCCTTTCTGTTAGACGATCCGCCAGAAAATCTGCTGCCAGATGCTTGACCCAGTGGAACTGCTCTCCCACGGGCATGGCATGCATGATGGTTTCCTCGGATACATAAGCAGGCTTTTCGGAAATGTAGATCTTCTCCTTATAGCCGGTGGCCTTGTCAAACAGCCGCAGGGAGGCTTCCGTGTCCATCCAGTTGTCGTCGTCGCTGTACGCCATCAGGAAATCACAGCCGACCGTGCCCTCCTCGATCTGCTTCATACCCTCCAGATAGTTGTCTGCATACTGGAAGGAGGACCACCTGCCCCGTTTCATCCATACCGGAATGGAGCCTTGATCCGCAAAGTGCATCAACAGCGGGAACAGGCTGACGCAGCATTTTGTTTCCGGATACTTGGCGGAGGCACGGAACGCATAGCCGCCCCCCATACACAGACCAAAGTTGCCGATCCGGTCAGCATCCAGGTCTGCCCGATTTGCCAGGAAGGCGTAGATGCCATCAAAGGCAGCCTCCAGCATGGGGCCGCCGCACTTGATCCCGTTGTGGATCACGGCTGCTCCGGCACCGGGCATGTCCGGCGTCAGCACCGCCACGCCCCGTTCCAGCAACGGTTCTGCCAGCATTTCCAGTTCTTCCTTGCAGCTGCCGATGCCGGAATAGGTGATGACGCAGGGGTAGGAACCCTGGCTGCCATCGTCCGGGAAGTGCAGATATGCAGGCAGCACCCCTTCCTTGGTGGGGATCTCCACATATTCCACCTTGTGGTCACAGTAGCCGGTGTACTGGCTGTAGGCATGTGCCAGACCATCGTAGATCTCGGTTTTTTTGTCAATGTCCTCGGTGTTGATCATGTAGCAGGCATAGTGGCACTGTGCCGCCAGCTTGTAGTATGCCCGGGCGGAGATCCGGTGACCGCTGTCCACAGCCTGCCGGGCAAGATCGGTGTATTTGCGGATCTTCTCCGCCCATTCACCCAGCCATACGCTCTGGATCTGTTTGCCGCTCATCACCTTGATGCCGTCGATCTTCTTGAGGATGTATTCAATATCAAAGGGGTTTGCTCCGAAGATCATGGAGCGTGTCACCACCGGGTTCAGCAAATCTCTGATGGCCCATTTCATTGTGCGTCAGTCCTTTCCGGTATATTTCCAGGCACTTTCCCGTGCCATTTCTGTAAACTGCATGTAGATCCGGTGAGGATCCACGCCTGTATGCTGCCGGAACAGGGCAAGCATCCGATCCGCAAAGCGATCCAGAAACGCTTGCTTTTCCTTGGAAAATTCAGGGGGCAGTACATAGCGGAATTCCGCAAAAAACACTGTATCGCCGGTGCCGTTCATGCGCATATCGCAGGAATCCAGCATAGCCATCACCGCAGCCAGGGGCTTGTTGAGCAGCTCTGCCGCTGTTGTGGCGGTATCCAGCAGCAAAGCCTCTCTTGCTGCCGCATCCATGGGGTAGTTGGTTTTCAGTTGGCAAATTGGCATAGAAGTTCCTTTCGTGGGTTATTCGTATTTGCAGAACACCAGGGAAGCGTTGTGACCGCCGAAGCCGAAGGAATTGGACAGGGCGGTGCGGATGCGCTGTGCTCGTGCAGTGTTGGGGATGTAGTCCAGATCCAGTGCAGGATCCGGAATGTCGTAGTGCAGGGTGGGGGGCAGCATGCCGGTTTCGAGGGCTTTGACGCAGGCAATGGCCTCCAGGGCGCCCCCTGCCGC
>ENA-OPTB01001843-OPTB01001843.1-human-gut-metagenome-genome-assembly--contig:-NODE-1843-length-14976-cov-2.276322_pt1 | contig 14976 bp, 10 predicted proteins | sample MGYA00241810_ERZ501911 | MGnify/ENA primary metagenome ERZ501911 (study PRJEB25962, sample SAMEA2042304) | human gut metagenome | biome: human gut; feature: human-associated habitat; material: faeces... | reverse complement strand
CCTGCGGCGTCCATGGTATCGACTGCGATGCTCTCGTTGAAAAAATTAACGCATACCTCGAAAACAAATAATCTTCCGAACAATCTTTCGGAGATTGCCTCAAGTTTTTCGATTATGCAAACTGTACACCCCCGCCTGCGAAAAGCAGGCAGGGGTGATGTTGAATGTCCATGTTTACGTCTTTTGTTCGGCTATCGCTTCGAAACAATAAACAACGCGTTAAGTCCCTTCTTCGTCAACAGTTGTTAATATTGCTATCTTACAATGACAGAAATCATATATTTGACTCCGAATTCTATCAATCCCAGCAAAATGAACAGTGCTGCCGCCGCCGCCAACAAAGCTGAATATTCGCCTTGCTTTATCAACAGATATATCCATATTGTTATAACACAAACAACAATTGTTTTAAGTAAATTTCCGATAACCGTGCTGAATATTCTTATAAGCAACGCCCTGCCGAACGACACTCCACCTTTCAAAAACAGGCAAACAGAAATGAAAAAAACAGCGATTGTTGCAACAGAAAGTGAAATCGAGGACAACACAGCACCAATGCTTTCTTCCAATGCATTTTTTGCGGCACCAACTCCAACACCCGTCAAATAAGCAACCGGAATTGCAGTCAAAACAAGCACAACCAACTCCTTTATACGATACGACATCGTTTCCATGTATGCCTCTTGATCGTAAACAGAACCTGCCGGAAGCTTAAGGAAAATGCGTGAAAGAATCCGTGCAATTGCAGGATGTATGCATGACATGATCAATATTTTTAATACGTCTGTAATCAAATCATTTGCCGAAAGCAGTTCCTCACCTTTGTCCAATTTCATAAAATTGCAAAGTACCTTTGAAATCGGGCCTGCAAAAGGCAGTTCCTCCATGGCCGTATCAAATGCGTCTTGATTTCCGTCTTCGGTTATCGCACCGCCCACTGCTGCAACCAGCAGCAGCGCGACTATTATCAATATCATTTTCGGTATCAGTTTGTTTAAACACCCGGACATATTTCCTCCCTCATATTGCTTTACTGACAAATTCACTTTTTGTCATTGTTTTTTCTCTTCCCGGCACAGTTCCTATACTCGCATTACTAAACAGCCATGCCGACAGACACAGTATGCTTGTAATCGCATTCAAGTCCATCGGCAACGCCGTTCTGTAACATTCATAAGCATTCGCTGCTCAGCCTGTCATTTCATCAGAGTAGTCTTGCTTTCTTGCGTTGAATCGCCTCGGACAGCTCTGCAACGTACGGAATGGTCTCCTGCACCGCATGCCACAGATGGAACATCTGCCGCAGGGTGTGCCAAGCGTAATCGTAGTAGAAGTCAGCAGGCAGCGTTGAATCCGCGCTTACAGTCGGCTTATCACCGGTCTGAAACAAATCAACACTCTTGATAACTTCTTTTTCCAGCAACTCATTCAGGCAGTACTCAAGGTTAAGATCGTCAAGACTGTTCGGAAGTTGGTTCAAAATATAACTTTCGAACTCCGGACCTTTCCACCTCTCAGTGACAGATCCGACATCCTGAGTTTTGTTAAGTCTGAAGATCGATTTGATCCTGATCTGCTGATCTCTGTTCTGGTTATGATTCGGGGAATTCATAACCATGCCGAGGGCAACGGCGGTATCGTAGTCCCTCTTTGCGGCTTCAAGATTTTTCTGTTCTCTGGGCCGATTTCCTCCGAAAACAAGGTTGGGAAGGTTGACCCAATTGTGGATGCCGCTTCCACATTGCTCAATATGAATCCCGGGGAAGTCGTTCCAATGAGCTTCATAGACGGGTTCGTTCTGCGCCGTAGTTTGGAAAGACAGTGCCGGCAGCCCCTGCAGCATAGTTATCATAAGCAATTCATCATCCGACTCTGACTTGTATACCTTTACCCTTGCACCGTCGGCTTTCGCACATTTCTCGATCTCTTCGAACAGATGAGTGCACTTTTTCGGGACAGTGATAAACCTGCGACCGCTGACTTTGTTCTCAATATTGTCCAGGGTGTTTGCCATTGCCGCACCTTTTGTGGTAAGTGTGTTATATATCTCTCTCGCAGCTCCCTTCAAAGCATCTGTCGCAATCCTTTTTGCAGGGTCATTCGGGTCGGGCTGCGTAGGTTCTGCCTGCGGGTTTCCGGAGAAGAACTTAACAAGGAATACCTCGATATTTTCATCAATTATGGTTCTGAACTGCTTCTCTATAAAGTCCCGTATCATCCCGGCAGGGTCGAGCCTTGCGCTGATACCTGCATCCGTTGATGTTACGCCTGCAAGCTTCGCAAGGTTGTCCGTAAGCAGGATCTCATCAATGAAATCCTCAATAAACCTATCCTCTTGTCCTTCATAAATGCCGGTGATGAATTTCATCAGTGCATTTGCCTGCCTCTGTGTCGCCATGCTCTGCGTCAGGTTGATCGGACAGAAGTAGAGCGTCCTATTGAAATTTCTTTCAAATATGTTGACATCGGTCAGAATTCCGCTTTCCTTTTTAAGAAGACCTTGGAAAGTTTCAAGCACGATCCTTGACGTTTCCCAAACGGTGTTGTTAAGACCGATAAGGTGATCCTTGACCGCTGTCAGCAAAAACGTGGTTTTGATCCAACTTTCCTTAGTAAACCAGGCGTTTCTCGCTTTATCGCTCGCATACGGAATGTATTCATTTTCCAACAGTCTCGCCGCCTCCCTTGCCACGTTGATCATGGCCATGATTCCGTGTCTGCGGATAAATTCCCTTGACTTTTGCTCAACCTTATCGAGCAGCTCATTCGTTGACTGTATGTTCGCAATTAACCTTTCGCTCTCAATCCCGCAGTCATTAAGGAATCTGATATGAGCATCCTTCCCGGGATCCTCATTCCATGCATTCCAAAGCTTTTCAAATATGTTGTGCACCACCACGCTCGTCAGCAGCTCAACAGGAACCTTTACAGAGGCAAAACCTGCTGCATTGAAGCTGTAGCCTGCGTAGCGCGGGTACCTGTCAAGGGGCAGGCTTGCGATCGCTGTGTTCACCTCTCTCGGACTGTTCGAATATATTGAATCGACAAGGCTTACCCGTTCACCGCCTACAACATCCCTTGCGGTCATACTGCCGAGGATGGATTGAACAACAACATTCCTTGCGGTCTTTGCGGGGTTATTGAAGCCACCGAAAGCGGGAGTATCACAGTCAACAATCATACATGTGTCAAAGATATTCCTGTTGAACGTTACGTTTGTGATGCCGTAGTTCATTTTTATCTTTTCGCCGCGGTCGCCAAGCCTCATGAGATAGGCAATTTCCTTCATCGCCGCATAGTGATTCGCTCCCGGATTACGATCCTCGTTAATTCCGCCCTCGCATGCTGAAGGGCTGAAAATATAACCGAATATGCGTGTGTTATTATACAAACCGGCAAAATTTGTTTCAAGCACATGCCTCGTCATATACACAAGGTCAACGATCGTTCCGCTGCCCGTTCCTCCCGCAACGCTGCAAAGGAAGAAAACTTTCAGTTTTGTTCCGGCGGGATGTTGTGTGCCGTTGATGACCTGCTGTATTTTGTTGATAACTCTAATGCCTCCGGGTGAGGTGAGCCTGACCCTGCCCGGCTGGCGCCAAGCACCCGCTCCGTCGCTTTCAAAACCGGGATGCATTCCGGGAATACCTCCTCCTGTCGCACTGTACAGGTCCGGATCCACCCATTCTTTTTTATCAGGCGCAATGTGTTGCGGACTGATTGTGTCATGAGCGCCTTGGTAAGGAATTAACATGATCTCGCTCTGTTCAAAGACTCCGTCTTCAACAAGCTTGAGAAGCTCATTCTCCGCACAGTCAACAACAAGGTAACGAACCTGCTGCTCATGGCAGTTCGGCTTTATGGTTTTGTTAATCGTTTCCTTTATGCTGCGAAGTGCCTTCTGTCCCGTTCCGCCCACGCCGATAAAAAGGTAACTCTCGCTCGGAGAAAGAGTCTTTTTCTCAGCTTTCAAAAGACCGTTGCCGGAACTATAATCCAGCTGTTTCATGTTCGCGTTAATCTTGGCTCGCCTTTCTTGTTCGGAAAGAGCCGGGTTCCTGAATTGTTCGGTGTTGATTGGCATAATGCGTTTTCCTTTCTTTGTTGGATTAATATCATTTGAGATCTTGAGCACGTATGCAGCAGCCGTCATTCTCCGAAGCTTTACGAGTGTTCTGTTTTATCCCGAATAAACTCGAATCGGTAATTTTTTAAAACTCCCCGTAATCATCATCATCATATTCTTCCTGCCTGTTCCTTCTTTTCCGTCTGCTCGGGAGACTCAAGTTCGGAAGTCGAAAGCGTCTTCTCCGCGTCCCGCTACCGCAAGCTTTTCGTTCCCTGATCAATCTTATTACTTCCATAACCGCCATTGGGAACCCAACAATCCAACACACGAGTGTCAGCAGTCCCAATCCGATGGGAACCAGTATTAGAATGACAATAGCCCAGAGGAACATTCTGAATAGGAATAATGATGCCATTGCTTTAAACATTGACCGCAGGAACGCAATCATCCATGGTCCGATGCGCGTTATCCCGTACACAAGTCCTATCAGATATATCGGCAAAATGAGCAAATACCCTGCGTCTCCACCTCGGCAAATAAAATATATTCCAATGAGCAAGCCAGCAACCGTTGGTATGCAGATTTTAAGAATTGTTTTTCTTGAGTCAATTTCCACTTTTGTTACCCCCCAGGCAACTTAAATCAAGTACATTGTAGCGCCACCCCCGTTCGCCGTCCTTATATCCGCACTGCACAATAGCCATTTTTGTATCAAGCATAATTATATCTTCAGGCAGAATAATTCGTCTGCGTTCTTCGCTGCGTGTAACCGTGTTGCTGCTTGTTTTGCTGAAAAACCTATAGTTTTCCCTTGAGTTTCCGGATGAAACCTCTTCTTTTTGCGCATAATACTCGCCAAAGTATGTTGACCACACATCCGCACTGTATCCTGATGTGTGTGCAAGCACAACAACATTTGTGCCCGACCCAACAATATCATTGAACAATCCGAGTTTTCCGGCATAACTCTGAGCAAGATCGGGTGAAACAATCATAACGGGAGACTGAACATCAGTACTTCTGTACAATTTGAATGCAATGCTGTTTTCGTTTGATGCAGGAATTGAATCAATTACACTCAAAAAACGATAACCCTTTTCCTTATTCAGTTTCAACAAAGAAAACAGAGTTTCAGCAAGCACATCGTTTATATCCGTTCCGACATCAATTGAAACAATGCAGGCATCGCCTTGAAGAACTTTGCTCAAGCTTATTTTTTTAACATCAACACACTGTTTTTCCATCAAATGGACCTTGAATTCGGTAAATAAGGCCGCAACCGCAGGTATTTGCTCTGAAAACGGCGCAAGCCTTTGGATCAAAACCAGCTTATCGGAAACATCAATATTTCTGCTGTTGAAAATAAATGCTGATATCATCTCCCACGGAAAGCTGCACAGTGTCAGCAGGTCAATCGAATCTCCGTTCTTTTTCAATGCTTCGATTCCTATCGAAATCACCGTTTTTGCCTCAATCCCAAGATTTGCAGTGCTTTTCCCTACTTCATACAGCACGCTTGCCAATTCGTTTTCCGAAATATCTCCAAAGAGATCCAGAACATATTCTTCCCCATTGTATACAGCCGTTCCTGACCTGTATTTTTCGTTGAAAACAAGGTTTGACCTATGAACAATCACAACAGGATTCCCGTTGCGGCATACGTTTTCCGCAAGCATAAGTGCAAACTTTGTTCTGACAACATTAAGTGAACCGGAAATCACCGTTTTCCTTATCATTCCCGAATTCTGTGATCCCGCAAGAAAAAAATCGTTTAATATGCCGTTGCTGGCTGCTATTTCTTTTCTATCTCTCATATTCTTTAAACTTAAACTTAAATGGGCTGTTCTCAATGATTCTTATAAATGCTTCTCCCGGCTTCAATTTGCTGACTTCCCACGCTTCAACCACATGGCCTTCCCTCCGCTCGGTTGAGGGCAAACTGCCGGCTAATGTAGTCTCGCTCAGATAGTTCAATCCGAACGCATCCCTCACGTACTCCGTTGTCAGCCAATCGTTTGACCGAAATGCCATAACAGAGCTGAACCCTGCTGCAATACTGAGCCCCTTATCTTTGCCGTAGACATCATAAAGCTGCGCCATACTTTGCAGTCCGGCAGCAACTTTTAAGCCCATGCTCCTACCAAAGTTTACGGCATCATCGATATGAGTCAAGTTGGGCAGAAGTTTAAACTCATCAATTATAACGTATACATTTCCTCGTTCTTTTTTTTCCTGTCGGCCGAGCGCCTCTTTAAGTGCAAGGTCAAGCAAGAGACTGTATACCTGCGATAACGCTTCACCAATCGCCATATCATATTCGATGAAAAGCGTTCTCCCTCCTTTTTTGCGCACGAACTCACGTATTGAAAAATCACCTGCCTCACCGAACACACCAAAGAAGCTGTCCTTTATCATTACTATTGCTTCTGAAAGCACACCCAATGCCTGATTGTTTTTTCCGTCGCCAAGGTACAGATTCACGTTCGACAGATCCGAATATTTTTGAACCATCTGCTTGTAATCATCAGCAAGCGATCTCTCGAACCAATCTACTAAATCCATATTGCATATTTGCTCATTTGTGCCACCGCCATCTCTTTTCTCGCGCATCATATAAAGCATCACAGCAGCAACAAGACCGCGTCCTGCATTTGAAAAAAAGGGTTGACTTGATGACTCATATTTTTTAAACAAACACCTGCACAAATCATTGATGTTCACAACAATGCTGTCATCATCTTCTCCATCCACCGCAGCCTCACAGAACACGTTCCATCGTTCGCTTATGCTGCGGAATTGCTTTGAATTACCGATTACCTTGTCGCTCGAACTATAAAAGTTTTCGTAAAAATCACCTTTTGTATCAAACACAATCATAACATCGTTGTCGGTCATACGTGCTTTAATCTGGCTGACAAGCTGATTTATCGTGTTTGTTTTACCGCTTCCTGTCCCACCGATGCACAGCAGGCCGCGGGACAGGATCTCCTCGCTGAGCGAAAAGCCGGTTTTCCCATCGGAACTCATAAATTGAAATTCATCCTGTAAATTATAAAGCGGCACGTTTTCCGCGGCACGACTTCCGTATAGTGTTTCAGTAATAATTGGCATATTAACACCTCATTAAACTATAGATTCAGCATCAGCGGTCGTGTCCTCCGTCGTTGTCACGGTCGTTCCCCTCAGCTGCAGAATCGTCCTGTTCGTTTCCTTCACCGAATGCCCGGTTGCTATTCTGCTCGCTGCTGTTATACTCACTTTCCTCTGCTTGACTGCGTTCGGTTTTGTCCGCCTGCATCTCTTGAGCAGGGTCGCGCTCGCGCTGACCCTTATCCGGCCCCGCTTCTTCAGTGTTATCCTCAGAGTTTGATTGGTTATTATTGTTATTTTTGTTAAGTTCCTGTCTGGATACTCTTATTCTGTCCAGAAAAGATTGCCTGTCCGAATTCGTCATATTTGTTTTTCTCCTGTTCTTTATTTTCTCTATAGATGGACAGCGCAGTGCCGTCAGGCATCGCGCTGTCATTCTCACCTGTCCATACTTATTGCTGCGTCCCTGCTGTTGTCACAGGTTCATTAGACTCCGGCGCGCTTGTTAGTCGTTCGCTGTTTCTGCTAAATTCTTTCCGTCTTTCTGCCTGTGCTTTCTGCATATATATGCTCGCCTTCATTAACTGCTTCGCCCATTCAGATTCCCTTGGATCCACTGTCGGCTCGACAGTCGGTTGTGTCGTTGCCGGCGATTGGGTCGTTGCCGGCGGCTGCGTCGGAATCAACTCCTCATCTTCTGCAAAGAAATAATTATACAAATAAATCCCTGCAAATGAAAGTATAAGCACGAGCAAAGCCAGGATTATAATTAACCGTATATTGCTCGATTTAGAGTCCATATACTGGCTCTCCGACTCTTCAAACTCTTTTTTCAGTTCATTTTCAATTCGCTTGAGTTTCTTTTTCTTGTCCTCACTCAACTTGCACTTTTTAAGCATTCTTATGCAGTCCCTCTTGGCCTGCACATCTTTGCATTCATCCCAATCGGAATCACCAGACCGCTCATTGTCACCGTTGAGACTCACCTCAATTTTTCTAATCAAGTCCAGAGCAACACCAAGCTTAATTTCAAACTCTGTTTCTTTTCGGCACGGGAGCTTCTCCTTAAACTTCCGCCAAAGCGTCGGTCCTTGGTTCTTGACTTTTGCCTCCTGCGTGCTGTTCTTTTTTCCGGAACTCCCGGCAAGGTATCCTTCCGTCAAACACTTGATTTTATAATCATCTCCCTCTTCCGGTTTAAGATATCTCAAGTAAAGAAGTTCCTCTCGAATATCGTCAAGAGTTTTGTTTTTGTTCACCTTGATCGATACCAGTCCGTTTTCTATAATGAGTTTGACCGCATCATAGACGGTTTGATCTTCATAGATATCATATTTTCCCGAGACAAACTGAGCCGCATGCATCAAGTCCTTGACACTGCAAACAACACAAACGTTCTCCTGTATATTTTTACGCAGGCGGTCAATACACTCACCACGCCAATTGACCTGTTTGCCTTTTTCGCAATACCATTCAATAAATGCCTTGAAGCCTGTCATGCTTTCAAGAACTCTTTCTTTTTGTTTATCAGCTTCCTTTCTTTTTTCGCAGTCGGCTTCAAGCCGTTCAATGTCCTCTTCGCAGAAGAAATTCTCAACGCATTTGCAGCAATTAACGATTTCTTCAAATCGCTTTGTTTCGATTCCGTTTGCTGTCCGTTCGATTGCTTCACGAACGTTTTTTGAATACTTTTTCTGAATGTCTTCAGCAATCGTTGCTTCCTTGCATTCTTTCATTTCTTCAAGCAACTTTTTTAAGGTTGCTAACGAATCTGACTCGCCTCTGCTGCTGTCTGCATTAAGATCTCCGGTATCGTGGGAATCGGAAGTTCCACGGAGCACAGTTTCAAGTTTCGGTTTAATGTCTTCAAGATATTTTTCTGATGCCTTTCCGTTTTCAGCTTCAAGCTCTTGCATGCGTTTTTTAATGACAGAATCTGGAATAAGAGCAGGAAGATACTCCAAGCCTTTTCCCAATTTCGCATGATGTTTATGTGTTTTTTTTATGATCTCATCAGGCGACTGATCTTCGAGCGGAGTTGCTCTTTCTATTAAGCATTCTGCTGCATCAGTGTCAATACGGAGTTCCGAGTTTGGCGACATCTTCATCATCGACAATCGAAGTAGGAATTCTGAATACTTTTTTATACATTCGTCCAGTTCTTGAAGATTTTTGCATTGTGAAAAGTCGCTCTCAGGCGAGATTAATACATCACCAAGGTTTTTTCTATGCATTCCCAGCTCGCGTATAAACCGCATCTCACAACATTGTGATTTTGCAATAGTTTTATTCTCCTTGTTTTCCTCCAGTACATTGCTAAGGATCTTAAAACGTTCCCAAAGATTTTTATATGCTGTCAGTCTGAAAGCATTTGCATAAGACGCATAGCTTGCGTCTTCAATACACGCTTCAGCACTTAAACCACTCTCAAATTCGTTATAAAATTTCTCACGATAACCGTCTTCAACAACACACTTCCAAATCAACCAGTCAAAATTGCTGCTGGGTTCACTTGCTTCTTCGTACGATGCATCTATAAGATATTCGCCGTCCTTTGCACTGTTCCCTGTTGCAAATACAACCATACGTTCTGAATTGGCTTCATTTACCGAGAAGCCGAATCGATTCCACATGCCGTACGGAACATGCTTAAGTATCTCAATCACCGAACATCTGAAAGTTGCTATCAGATCGTAGTCGGTCGGTACGATAAGCCTAACCTGTTTTTTATCACATATAACACCATTAATAATTTTCCAAACAAGATTTCTGTTCGGAACAGTTTTATTTCCGCTCGTTTCATTCTTCGAACCGATTTCAACCCAGCCCGGCTCAATCTTTTCTTTTCTGCTTTCCGCAAATTTATTAACATCAGCCGCAGAAGCAAAGCAAACGGTTCCGATATAGCGACTTATATCGCCATTCTCCGCTCCTTTGCCGGCTATATCTCCTATCGACAGGTAAGAAAAGCAAAAAGCATGTGTGTAAACAGATATCTCATTTTGTCGTTCAGTATGTGTCATCCGTAACTCGAGTCCATCACTTTCATCGAAATAGACTGTTTCACATGGCAGCCCCTTATTTGCGGAAGTAATTGCTATTTTCTTTTTGTCTTCAATCCTTCCTTTATTATCCCCCTGTTCAACCCCGCCGTTGCCGTGAAAGTAGAGTTTCTCATTTTTTTTCATTCTTCTCTCCTCCTTCTTTCTCCTATCCAGCATAAATAAGTCTTTTTATCATCATCTGTATTCAAACATTTGGGAATAAACTTCGGTTTCCCAAACCGATGGTGTTTTTCCGTTTTGACTGCAATTCCACCCTCCATTGCTATCATCCAAAGAAGCGGCAGCATTGTATTGAATGGCTCGATTGAGTTATTTCCCTCGCTCTCTTCTTCTTTCCTCGGTTCATGCCCGTAGTTCGAGGTTATGAAAGCTATGGCTTTACTGTCCGTTCTTTCCCGGATCGTTTCTATCAAACTTCTGCCGATGCTGTTATCTATTATTTCCCTGCAGATTATATTCGACTGCAGCTTAATTAGGTTCGGATCATAAACAACCAGTTTCCTACCACTTCTTCGAACCACACCGTAGCCTTGATTATAGTTATCATCAAACCCAGGTTGATTCTTCAGCAGATAAGGCCTTTTCATAAAACCATTTTCATCCCTGAGTGCATCGATCTTGCCCCATATCAATACAATACCCTTCAAGCTCTTGAACATATTCATTGCGTTACTGAGTGCTTGATTTAGATCTCGTACATTCAGAATTCTGCTTTGATCCTCATAACCTAAAAGTCCTTCACAGTCTTTTTTTCTTTGTTCCTGAGTTGTACTCACTCCTGTTGTATACTCCAGTGTCGCATAATCAACGAGCACCCAAAGATAGTCAAGATTCTTGTACCTTGTTTCATATCTCTTTCTCATTGACTCAATCATGTCTTCCGTGCCTCTGGCTAAAGAGCGCACAAACTCTCCTGCAATATCCATCACAGAAACAAGCAATTTTGTTCCATCAATATTGATAAGAAATGTGCATCTCAATTCATTATCCACTGTTTCGGTCGCATCAATCCTTATGTTTTGCCTGTATTTTATGAGCGGATAGTCTTTAGCTGAAGGTTGTGCTCCGTCTTCCGCTTCCTTCGGTACGCCATCCTGCGTTATCGCCCATTTCTTTTTTAATTTTTCATCCGCGTCAAACTCCAAGCATATATTTTGATTGTTAGCTTGTTCTCTCCATTTCAAAAACGCATCCATCGCTGCACAAAGAGCCGTCGTTTTCGATGCTCGAGGTCCGGCAAACATGGATAGCGTTATTTCAGGATAGCAACCTGACCAGCCTGAAACCTGACCTTTTCCCTTGCACTTCGGGCAATAGCGTCTCCACGGAAGCGGCTTTCCACCGATTACAACTTCAAATGTTACATCCGAATTTTCCCTATGCGGCTTTAGCTCGATGGAGCCGAAATTTTCCGTAAGTCTCTTATTAACTTCTTTTTCAACTTTCTCAACATCTGCTTTCGCAAGCTTGCCCTGCCCAACTGAGCCTTCCAGTGCATTACCCACGCGCTTTAAGATCTCTTTTATACGGCTGTCCTTCAGCCGGAACTCGCCTTTATGTTGTTCGCTTATATCACGCAGCTCACTTGTCGATACAAACTCCCTGATTTCCGCATTTTTAATTGCATCCATTACAATTTCCTGCTTCGTTTTCTTTTTCTTCGCTTCGTTTTCATCTGCATTCCGGGTTTGCTCTATATTCATCGATTCCGCATCCGTTTTTGCGCTTTCATCGGTAGTTAGTCTGCGAATTCTTTCTATCTTCTCCTGAATAGCTTCTTCGCTGTTGACTTCGGATTCGGCGAGGCTCTTCGCTGCCGCTTTCAGTCTGGGTGTAATCAGCTTAGTGATTTCAAACAGCAATTCATCACTGTCACCACGCCAACCGCATTCGGGGCAGAACGAATAATACCTTCCCGTTCCTTGAATCGGCTTGCTGTAATCTATTCTTTCTGTTCCGTTTGTGGTGCTTTCTGACTGTATCCGTTTTCTTATCTCCCTCCATGCGGGATGGGGCGACAGTCTTTTGTTTGTGGTGCTTTCTGACTGTATCCGTTTTCTTATCAGCATTGTGTTTTTCCTTTCGCTTTGTCAGTTGTTTTGTCCTTTATCTCGCTATCATCATTTTAACATTATCGCTGTAACTGATTTTCCACTGTATTCTTGAAGTTTCTTTAGGGACGGTAAATTTGCCTCCGTTGCCGGTTATGCAAAGCGGAACTGTGATATTGACAACTTTTCCGTCACTTTTTCCGGTAAAACAAATTTCCGCATCGCCTTCAATAAGCTTTATTCCCTTCGATTCCATTGTTATAGTTGTACGCTTTTCGAAACACCCTCTCGTCTCTCTATATGTCGGCGATTCTCTCTTTTTCCCGATAAACATCTTTCCGGTTTCAACCCTACCTTCGCCGTTGTCATATGAATAACTGTATACACCATAATTCTTGTGTTTTGCAAAGGATCCGTTCCGGTCATAAGAAATCAATCCGGCACTTTGATCTGCATATATTTCTCCGGTCGTCCAATTTATCATCGGTCTTTCCGGGTCAAGCAATCGCTCTGATCTGAATGTTATTCTCGTTGAATTCTTTCCGCAACCGGTATATATTGCCCTGCATCGCACATTGTGAATGGTAATGTTGTTGTTTGGTTCATTTCCGAACTCTATCTTAATCATTCCTCTTCTCCCTGCTGCGCGCTTTCATCCATGTTTTCCGTCTGTACATTTTCCAACGCTCCACGTTGGCTAAACACCAGCAATCGTCCTCCGAACATAAAGCCGGGCGCCAAACCACGAATCTGAATCCTGTGTTTACGGTTCTGTCCGTTATTATGGAGTTCCTGTGTTCGCTCACCGGAACTGAACAGATAGTCTTGCTGCGTATCACTGCCGTCAGCAGCACGGTTCTGTATTTCACCCCAGATCCTATCCTGCTCATTCATTTCAAACCTGCTTCTCGCTTCGCATGTCTCCAGGAGTTTATCGCAGTCCAGCCCCTGCCAGTTTAGTTTATCAGTATGCGAACCGACGTTCCCATCCTCAAAGCAAATTGGCCTTAATATATCTCTGCAGGCGCAAAGATCATTTCGCATATTTCCTGCGTCGTCAACCAAAGCCTTAAACGTACTTTCAAAAATATCGATAAACCTTTTTTTAATGCCCTTCTTGAGGCGTTCTTCCCATGCTCCAGCATACATTCTTGCGTCTTTGCGGTATTCGTCTTCCTTCCAGTCGGCCAATTCAGCCTTTTCTTTTAGATGTTCAATCAGTTTGGCTATGTTTTTGTTTTCAAACATGCTAAGGGGAAACTCTCCGAAAAACGTTTCCTCCTGTGAACACAATTCGCGATTTGGAATAATCGTATGCGTTCTTCCTGCATAAAAGCCGGTAACAATATGACCTTCTTTATCCGTTCCGTATACGGTGTGTATATCTGCATTCCGCAGGAATCTTGAATATTGCGGAAGGAGTTCAAGTTTACACGGCGCAACAGAGAGGAATGTTTCCGTCAATTCGTTCATTTTCTCTTCAGCTTTTTTCTTGCAGACTTGCAGCTGAGCATCGAACTTCCTGCACTGATCCTGATTTGCTCTATCAACGACCGTTACACCGAGAATACTGTTGATCCGCCCGCACACAGCCCCTACACGAGAGGACTCCTGCGCGCTGTATACTTTTCCGTCTTTAACGCGAATGTATTCAACTCCTTCTGCTTTATGAAACACATGTAAAGTTAAAAGCAAAATCAAGTTAAATGCTGCAACTTTGTTGGGATCTGTCAGTTTCCACACGCGGTTCACGCCGTCCGGAACGTCCCTCGGCAAACAGTCATTTGTATCAAACTCTTCTGCATTTTCAATGCAAATCTCAACACGGCAATAGTCTCTATTTTGTTTTTGTTTATTTCTGTTATTAATATGTTCGACTATTGGCTTAATTTTCGGAATATCGTCTGCTTTTTCAAGCAAAAGCAAAAGCACTGTCCCAAGTCTGCCGGTCGATGACGTGGCAAGGACTCTTTCCCTTTCAGCTGCAGCTCCTTTCAAAGCTTCGTCTATGGAATGCCAAGCTTCATCTATGGATGTAAAATCAAGAGCACATGCGACTTGTGTCCTGCCGTTCAGAAACATTTTATTAAGCAACGGATCTTTCATGATCTTGCTGCCGTAATGAGCAATAACAACATCACAATTTGTATTCACCGGACTGATCCCCGTGATGTTGCTTGTTGCTTTTTCTTTGATTTTCTGCAAAATATTCTCAGAAATTGGCATTACATTCTCCTTTGCTGCATAAGCCGGCAAGCGGAGTGAGCCTCCGCCCGCCGGTTTGTTCGGTGTGTTACCTTATGTACCGTGAATTAGTATTTGATAGGAGCCTGTATATCATTGGTATAGAACTTGCGAAGCCTGTCGCAAAGGCCCTCCTCGATTCTTTCAGCTTCATCGCTGAATTCAACCGATGCCATCGGGAAGTCCAAGCCAGCTTCAACTGCATCTTTGCTGCTGCGATCCCTGAACTCTTGAGCCATATTACTTCCGCGCTCCTGGTCAGCCGCCCATACTTCATCGATATTTTTTCTCGCTTCTATCTGCCTCCTGATGCTGTTGTAATCAGCTTCCGGAAGTTCGGAGAAAGCCACAAACGCGAAATACTCTTTGCATTCTTTGTAAAGCGTGCTGTTCGGCTCACGATCGCTGTAGCCGATCCTAGTCAAATCACTCCAATTCGTGCCATCCTTCTTAATCT
>ENA-OPTB01001834-OPTB01001834.1-human-gut-metagenome-genome-assembly--contig:-NODE-1834-length-15005-cov-7.614114_pt1 | contig 15005 bp, 10 predicted proteins | sample MGYA00241810_ERZ501911 | MGnify/ENA primary metagenome ERZ501911 (study PRJEB25962, sample SAMEA2042304) | human gut metagenome | biome: human gut; feature: human-associated habitat; material: faeces... | reverse complement strand
GAGCTGCCTGCTCCTCAGCAGACGAAGGCTTTGCCTGAGAACCCGAATCTGATTGAGATCGAGTAAATGCCGACCGTGTGCGCCAAGGCATAACGTATATAGGATGCCCCCGGAGAGTTGCAATAAGCCCTCCGGGGGCATTTTTTGTGTTCAGGCTTTCGACGACGGAGAGGGGAGAAAGTACCTGTTTTTGCCAGAAAACTTTATTTTTCCACCGTTTCGTGGTATCCTTATAAGGCGCACGCAATACAGGCCTGCGGCTGCACTGGCAGCGGCTGCGGACTGCGTGCGGCAAAAAAAGAACGTATAGAAGAGAAAAGGGGGATAAAAGTCATGGGCGAATTTGCCTTTCAGACTTTACGGGAAAGTATCACCTCTGCCATCAGGAGCAAGATCCTTACCGGGGAATTACAGCCGGGCGTAAAGCTGGCCGAGCAGAAACTGGCCGAGGAGTTTGGCTCCAGCCGGGCACCCATCCGGGAGGCGCTGCGGCAGCTGGAACAGGAGGGCATGGTTGAATATTCGCGCAATGTAGGCTGCTCGGTGCGCCGGGTAAAGCCGGAGGACGCCTACGAGATCTACCTGCTGCGGGCAAATCTGGAAATGACGGCACTGCGCTATTTTGATTGCAAATTCCCGGAGGAGGATCTGCGCACCCTGCGCGGCATTCTGGAGGAGATGCGCAATGTCCGGCCGGGGGATCTTTCGCAGATCGTGGAGAACGACAACCGCTTCCATGCGGTCATCGTGCAGCGGGCAGGGCTGCCCAGACTGCTGAAATTCTGGGACGACCTGAACTACGGCAACCTGCTTGTTGGGGCGAACAGCGGCTCTAACCACGAGACACTGGCGCAGCGGCAGAACGGCATTCACACCAAGCTGTACGAGGCGCTGGCAAGCGGCGACACCGAGGTTGCCTGCCGCGCTGTCTACGCCCACTACATGGAGCCTATGGAGCGGATGCGCAGCGCAAACAGCGCCGTACAGGCAGCGGACGAAGCAGCAAAATAAGGGGAATTTGGCTGACCGTCTAAATTTTGACCAATCATTTTATGGAAATTGCAGATTGTCTACAATCTGCAATTATGCTATACTATCAAAGTGATCGGTCGAGTGCTGCTGTATTTTAGTAAAATTGCGAAGTATATGCGGAACCTTGGCCTTCTTACAGGAACTTCCGCCCTGTGTGGAAAAGAAAGAGAGGAATTGTCCGCATGTCTAACAAAGAAAAAGCCACAAAGATCTCGTGGCTTACCCTTGCCTTCATGGCCTTTTCTACGGTCTGGGGCTTCGGCAACATTACCAACGGCTTTGTGTACTTTAACGGTCCGCAGGTCATCTTCAGCTGGATCTTCATGTTTGTCCTGTACTTCATCCCCTATGCGCTGATGGTGGGTGAGCTGGGCTCTGCCTTTAAAAACGAGGGCGGTGGCGTCAGCTCCTGGCTGCACCAGACAACCAACGCAAAGCTGGCCTACTACGCCGGTTGGACCTACTGGGCCTGCCACATCACCTACATTGCCAGCAAGGGCAGCGGCTTTTTGAAGGCGCTGAGCTGGGCAATTTTTCGCAACGCGGAGACCTACGATTCCTTCCCCACCCGCTACATCCAGCTGGCCACCTTCTGCATCCTGCTGCTGGGCTGCTACATTGCAAGCCTGGGTCTGAATCCCCTGAAAAAGCTGCTGACTGCCGCAGGCACCTGCACCTTCGTCATGTCCCTGCTGTACATCGTGATGATGTTCGCTGCCCCGGCCATCAACCCCACGGCAGAGTACGTCCACGCAAACCTGAGCTTCAGCAGCCTCATTCCCAACTTCAACGTCACCTACTTCACGTCTCTGTCCATTCTGGTGTTCGCTGTGGGCGGCTGCGAGAAGATCTCTCCCTACGTCAATAAGGTCGAGAACCCCAGCAAGGGCTTCCCCCGCGGCATGATCGCGCTGGCCGTCATGGTGGTCACCTGCGCCATTCTGGGCACGCTGGCCATGAGCCGTATGTTCGACCCCGCCGTCATCAACGCCAGCGCAGAGAGCTTCAACGCCTATGTCGCCAACAGTTCCTACTGGGCTTTCCAGAAGCTGGGTCAGTACTACCATGTGGGCGATCTGTTCATGATCATCTACGCCCTGTGCAACGTCATCAGCCAGCTCGCCGTGCTGATCTTGAGCATCGACGCACCGCTGCGTATGCTGCTGGATAACGAGCACACCAAGCAGTTCATCCCGCAGGCTCTGCACAAGGTCAACGCCCACGGCGTGCACAGCAACGGCATCAAGATGGTGGCGGTGCTGTCCGGCTCCATCATTCTGGCACAGTCCTTCGTGCCCGGTGCTGCTGCCGTTCTGCGCCAGCTGACCAAGCTGAACTCTGTGTGTATGCCTATGCGCTATCTGTGGGTGTTTGCCGCCTACATCGCCCTGCGCAACGCCTACGATACCATCCCCGCCGAGTACCGCTTTGTCAAAAATCAGGCCGTGGCCAAGTTCTTCGGCGGCTGGTGCTTTGCCGTTACCGCCGTGTGCTGCGTGCTGGGTATGTATGATAAGGACCCCTTCACCTTTGCACTGAACGTCATCACCCCCGTGGTGCTGACCGTGCTGGGATTCATTCTGCCCGCCCTAGCAAAGCGCGAGCAGACCGCTGCCAAAAAGTAACCTGAATATGCTTAAAAAGGGCCGGTCAGCACTGACCGGCTCTTTTCTCAGGAAATTAGGAGGTTTATTTTTATGATCGCATCCGAAGTCCGTGAAATGCTGTCCTTCATCGACGGCAACCCCACCGCATACCACACCACCGCCGCTGTGCGGGATATCCTGCTGAAAGCAGGTTTTGCAGAGCTGCTGGAAAGCCGCAAGTGGGCGCTGGAACCCGGCAAGGACTATTTTGTCTGCCGCAACGGTTCCAGCATCATTGCCTTCCGCATGGGCGACCAGCTGGAAAATTACAGCTTCAACGTTGCCGCCGCCCATACGGATTCTCCATGCTTCCGCATCAAGGAGAACGCCGAGATCCACATGGGGCAGAACTACACCAAGCTGAACACCGAGGGCTACGGCGGCATGATCTGCGCCACATGGATGGATCGTCCGCTGTCTGTGGCGGGTCGTGTGCTGGTGCAGGAGAACGGCGCTATCGTATCCCGTCTGGTGGCACTGGACCGCGACCTGCTGATGATCCCCAGCGTGGCCATCCACATGAACCGCGAGGTCAACGATAAGGCTTCCTTCAACAAGCAGGTGGATATGCTGCCTGTGCTGGGCGGTGCCTGCGAGGAGGGCGCGCTGAAAAAGCTGATCGCAGAGGAGCTGAAGGTGTCCGAGGAGCAGATCCTTGGCAGCGATTTGTTCCTCTATGTGCGGGAAAAGGCCACCGTCTGGGGCTGCAACGAGGAGTTCATCTCCTGCGGCCGTCTGGACGACCAGCAGTGCGTCTACGGCATCCTGAAAGGACTGCTGACCGCAAAGAACGCCCGCTCCATCGGCGTGGCGGCCTTCTTTGATAACGAGGAAGTCGGCTCCGGCACCAAGCAGGGCGCAGCTTCCACCTTCCTGTACGATGTGCTGCACCGCATTGCCCAGAGCCTTGGCGGCAACGACGAGGACTTCCACCGTGCGGTGGCTTCCAGCTTTATGGTCAGCGCCGACAACGCCCACGCCGTGCACCCCAACCACCCGGAGCACACCGATGTGAACAACTGCACCTACATGAACAAGGGCGTGGTCATCAAGACCCACGCAGGTCAGAAGTACACCAGCGATGGCATGAGTGTTGCCGCCGCCCGGGAGCTGGCTGCCCGCGCCGGTGTGCCGCTGCAGTACTTTGCAAACCGCTCCGATAAGGTGGGCGGCAGCACGCTGGGCAATCTGGCTATGGCACAGGTGTCCATGAACTGCGTGGACATCGGCCTGCCCCAGCTGGCGATGCACTCCTGCTACGAGACCGCCGGCGCAGAGGATACCCTCTCGCTCATCAAGCTGATGCAGGAGCTGTACAGCAGCCACTTTGAAGAGACTGCATTCGGCACCCTTTCCATCAGCAAGTAAACGGATAAAAGCATAAAAAGGACTGCTGTGCGCTGCTATGCACGGCAGTCCTTTTTGTGTAAAAGCTGATTTTCCGTGGCCGGTTAAGCCCGGATATAGAAATCCGACGGTAGTTATGGTAAAATAAGGCATCCGGGAGCGCCGGGCGCTCCGCTGCAACATGAAAAATGGAGGTTTTCTATGAAAAAGACCTATCGCTCGCTCTTTTGTCTGCTTGCGGTGCTGCTGCTCAGCGTCAGCGTGCTGCCCTCTGCTTCGGCGCTGTTTTCCAAGAAGCTCTACTATTATGGTGTAGTAGAGGGTGTCAGCCGCACCGTGGAAGGCAAGGTGGAGTCTATTCTGGTGACTGCGGAAGAGCAGGAGACCTATCAGATGATCGTTACCGACAGCACCGTCTGGCAGGACCATGACGAAAAGACCACCTCCGACCCCGCTACCCTTGCGGTAGGCGAGCAGATCTGCGTGGTGCACGACCCGGCTGTGATGATGTCGCTGCCGCCGCAGTCGGTGGCGTATACCGTCATCCGCAACTTCCCCGCAGGCACGGATCTGGAACAGGAAGCACGGGATGCCGCCTGCCCGGTGAAAAAGTTCTTCGCCGACACTCGCAAGGCCATTTCGGACTGGTTCTACCAGACCATGCCCATCTGAGCGTAACATTCCCCCTATAACGCAAAAAACTGCTGCCCCGTACCGGATGCAAGAATATCCGGGCAAAGGGGCAGCAGATTTTTTATGCAAGGTCATGCGGTGGTTTGCGGCAAAAACGCTGCAGACCGCTATTTATTTTCGGGGGGGGGTAACGCGGAAGCGCTTTACCACCTGTTCCAGTGCGCTGATGTCCACAGGCTTGGACAGGTGTTCGTCCATGCCGGCTTCCTTACTCTTTTGCATATCCTCAAGGAAGGCGTTGGCGGTCATGGCAAGGATGGGGATGGTGCGTCCCAGCGGGTTTTCGCCGCTGCGGATGCGGCGGGTGGCTTCCAAGCCGTCCATCACCGGCATCTGCACGTCCATCAAAATCATATCATAGTCGCCGGGCTTCACGCTGGCAAAGGCATCCACGATCTCCTGACCGTTGGGGCAGATGGTGCAGCTTGCGCCTTTTGTTTCCAGCAGCATTTGCAGAATCTCGGCGTTGATGGCGTTATCCTCGGCACAGAGGAACTTCATGCCGGACAGGGGAGAAGTGGTCTCTTCTTCCTCCGGGAGCGCCTGCGCCTTTTGCACCGTGTCCGCTTCGGTGTCAATGGGGAATTCCAGCACCACCTCAAAGCGGGTGCCCTTACCGGTGGCACTCTCTACGCTGATGGAGCCGCCCATCAGGTCTATGACGCTTTTGGTAATCGCCATACCCAGACCCGTGCCCTGCACCTTGTTGGTGCCGGAGCGCTCCTCCCGGGTAAAGGGGTCGAAAAGGGTCTTTTGGTAGTCCGCGCTCATGCCGATGCCGTCATCCTGCACCACAAAGCGGTACCGGGCGTAGTGCTCGTTCCGGGGCAGCTCTTCCACCTCCAAACGGATGTGCCCACCGGTGGGCGTATACTTGACCGCATTGGAGAGGATGTTCATCAGCACCTGATTCAGACGGTTGGGGTCGGCCAGCACGTTTTCGTGCTGCAGATTGGTGCTTACCGTAAAGGTCTGACTGCGCTGGCCTGCCTGCTGCCGGATGATGCTGTCCAGCTGGCTGATCTGCTGGGGCAGGTTCATTTTTTCCACATGCAGGGTGGTCTTGCCGCTCTCGATGCGGCTCATATCCAGAATATTGTTGATGATGCCCAGCAGCAGCTGACCGGAGCTTTCCAGCTTGCCCAGATGCTCGGCAAGCTTTTCCGGCTCGTGCAGCTCGTTTTTCATCAGGGCGGTAATGCCGATAATGGCGTTCATGGGGGTGCGGATATCGTGGCTCATGTTGGAGAGGAAGTCTGTCTTGGCTTTGCTGGCACGCTCGGCGGACTGCAGCGCCTCGGCGGCAGCATCCTGCGCCCGCCGCATCTCGTCGTTGGCCTGCGTCAGCTGGACGTTATACTGCTCCAGACGGAGGTTCGTCTTTTTTTCAGCCTGCAGCTCCCGCTGCTGCTTTTCCCGCAAAAGGAACCAGCCAGCAATGACTGCCATGATCGAAAACACCGTTGCAAAGCCTACAATAACGGCCATGACGATATTGACCAGCTTCTGCGTATTCACGGCCACATATTCTGCTGGAACAAGGAACGCCAGCGTCCACTGGGCGTTTTCCATCTGCTTCAGGGCGTAGTAATACTCAGTTCCGTCCAGCACAGCGTTGGAATAACAGGAGCCTGTGCGGGCAAGCCGCTCCTTTGCTGCTGCAAAGGAAGAACCGTGCAGATAGGACATCTGGGAGAGCACGGTGTATACGTTGTGCCCCTTCAACAGCTCGGTATCATTGGCGTTGAACAGCTTGAAACCGTTGTTGTCCAGCACATAGACGCTGTTGTTATTTTCGTAGGCGTCGCAGTGGAAATAATCATTCAGCTGGGTCATGCTCTGCGAAATACCAAAGTAGCGCAGGGTGATCTCTTTCTCTCCGCTTTGCAGTGTGATGGGGGTGGAGAGCTGTTCCAGAAACACCATCCGGGAGTCGTCCACGGTCAGCGAATTGGAAACATAGCTGACCCGCTGCGGCGCGTTTTCCAGATAGTTCATTTCCCGCAGCAGACCCGTGCGGCCATACTCGGTATAATAACGCCCGGCAGCATCCACGGCGATCAGGTCGATCTGTTTTTCATGGTAATTGGAAAGCTCCGACAGCTTTTTCAGATAGCGGTAGAGATCGGTATCGGTCTCCAGCGGGGTGTAGTATAAATAATTACACTGCACATCCACCTCGTCCCAGTGGTTGTCGATCACATCCTCCAGACTGTGGAACATCTGGTGAGTGACCTCTTCCATCTGGCTCAGCCGCTCGTGGTAGACAAGGTTTTGGATGTAGGTCTGGCTCATGACAAAAAGGGTCAGGATCAACACGATGCTGACAAAGCCGAAGCCCACAAACAGCTTTTTATAGATTTTGTTGTTCACATCCAGTATCTCCTGTCCGTTTTATTCAACTCCATGCGGTGTCTGCCCGGCTGATGGTGGTGTAAGCACCAAAGAAGGTTTTTGCGGCATCCATGCCCACCACGCCGCTGTCTGTCACCGTTGCTTCGGCAGCCAGCTGGTCGCTCACACCGCAGATGGCAACCTGATAAGTCTTGCCCGCCTCCGGCTGCACCGGGCTTACCAGCACATAGGGGTAGCCCTTGCCGTTGCCGTAGGCATCGTAGCCAGAAGCCAGCAGGTCGCTGATCTGCTGCCCGGTCAGGGTGACGGTCTGGATGGTGCGGTTCCAGCCGGTGGGCAGGATGACCGAAAGGTCGTAATCCGTAATGCCCTTGGCGTACAGCTTGGCGGCTACGCCGTGGTGGTTCTGCTCGGTGGGGTTGCCGGGGATCCATGTGCTCAGCGAGACCAGCGCAAGGTCGCTGCCGGTAGCCTGTGCAAAGCAGCGGCCTACCAGCATGGCGCAGTCCTGCTGCGAAAGCTCCTCCGTAACGGTAGTGATGACATCCGGGGTGTTGTTCACCACACTGTCCTGATCCTCGTCCAGCTGACGGATGACATCCTCCATGGTGGCGTTGCCCTTCATGAAGTCCAGCATTTTAAGGCCGGTGGTCACGAAGGTGTTTTCCCAGCCGGAATAGATAAAGGGCGCGGTGTTGCCTGCGTTCAGGGTATCGGCGATGTCGGCATAGTAGGTGCCGTCTGCCTTTGCACCCTTGAAGGGCAACAGGCTGCTTTTCAGCGCCGTTGCGGGCTGCAGAGCGCTGGTGCCTGCAACGGTGGAAAGCACACGCATCACCTTGAGCGCATCTTCCAGCTTTTGGGGGTTCTGTTTCAGCTTTTTATTCAGACCGTAGAAGCGGTTCACATTCAGCACAAAAACGTTCTGGGTGCCGTCCTCCGAGAGAAACGGCATCAGCCCAAATTTATCGGCGTTGCCGCCTGCCTCCACAATGCCGTTGGTGTTTCCAATCAAAAACAGGGTGTTTCCCTCGGCCATCCTCTGCAGGGTCACATTGTCGTCAAGAGCATCGCCGGAGCCGTTCAGCATCCCGATGTCCTTCCACTTTTTGACATACGCCATTGCCTGCATCATGCCGGGGGTGTTGCTGACGTTTGCCTTGCCGGAAAGATAATCCTTCTGCCACAGTCTGCCGTCCAGCGTGCCAAGGAAATCGGCATCTGCAATGTTGCACAGATACTGGAAACCGTAGCCCGGATACTGGATCTGCGGCAGGCAGAGATCGACCCCGGCTTCCTTGGCTTTTGCAGCCAGCACCTCCAGCTCAGCGAAAGAATTGGGCAGCTCCCAGCCGTGTTCCCGCAGCAGGGTCTTGTTGTAGGTGATGCCGTAGCAGTTGTAAACCGAGGGCAGCAGATAGATGGCACCGTTGTCGAACACATCCTGCAAGCGGGACTCCACATAGTTATTGGTAAAATCGTAGCCGGAAAGGTCCAGCAGTTTGTCGGAGACCAGATCGATCTGGGGGTCGTAGTAGGTCAAGGTGCAGACGTCCGGCAGGTCGCCTGCCGCAAACATATTCTGCAAACAGGTGGTGGTGTTATCGCCGCTGTATGGCACGACCTCGATGTTCACTTCCGGGTAAACGCTGTGCACCTGCTCAATAAAGGCTTCTATCTCCTTATAAGGTGCCATAAAGGTGACGGCTTCGTGCGCATCTGCTGTTTTGCTTTCAGCCTTGCCGCCGCCGCAGGCGGTCAGCGCTGCCGTGGCAGCTGCAACGCTGCAAGCCTGCAAAAAGGAGCGGCGGGAGATCTTTTTTATCATATAAATATACTTTCCTCACATTTTCGGAAGGCAGTACTGCGCAAGTGCAGGAGCGCAGTGCTACCTTAGCGATTCTTACACACCCCACAGGAACCCCTACGCTCGCGGCCTGTCCGCACGGGGCATACGCCGATTTTCCCATAAAATAACAATCATATTGTATCATTGTAACAAAAGTGTTTCAAGCTGTTTTTTTGAAGGATTTTGCATGGAAAAGGGCGAACAACCGCGTGCTTTGCAGCTGCACGGCATAAAAATACCCCTGACACCGGGGAAGGGTATCAGGGGTTATGGTATTCCGGGCACGCTGTTTTATTGCAGGGGCTCTTTTGCGCGCAGACGCCGAAAGGTGTCCTCTTTTACAAGCTCGATGACCACCGCTGTCAGGGGGATAAAGAAGATAATGCCGATGATGCCAAAAAGCTTTCCGCCGATCATGGCGGCAATAAGGGTGTACAGCGGCGAAAGCCCCACGGATTTGCCCACCACACGGGGATAAATGAACTGGTTTTCAACAAACTGCACGGCAAGGTACACGATCAGGCAGCGCACCGCCAGCACAGGGTCTACCAACAGCACAAGGAACACACTGACCACGCAGGAGATCAGTGCACCCACATAGGGGATGATGGCGCAGATGGCGGTGAGCACGCCCACCAGACTGCCGTAGGGGATCTTGAAAACGGAAAATGCAAGAGCCATCAGAACGCCAAGGATCACTGCCTCGCTGCATTGTCCCGTTAAAAAGTTTGCAAAGGACTGCCGGAACAGCCGGCAGAACTTCAGCACCCCGGCGGCGTGGGCAGGCTTCAGGTAGGCGCACACCAGCGTGCGGGCTTGGTGGCCGAGGCTCTCCGTACTAAGGGACATATAGACGGAGATGATCAGCGCAAACGAGGCGGTGATCGCGATATTCACCGTGGCAGAGACAGCCCCTACCGCATTGACCAGCACCGTGTCGATGCTTGCGGTGACCTTGTGCAGCAGCTGCTCCCAGTTGATGCCCTCCAGCCAGTTCATCAGCCAGCCCATGTCAGCATCCTGTGCGTTGAGATAGGCAGTCCAGCGGGGAATATTGGCCTCGATCTGCACATACAGGCTGTGGAAGGACTGCACCAGCTCCGGGATCAGTAGGGTCAGCGCCAATACCAGCACCAGCACAACGCCCAGCAGGGTGATGAAAAAGCTGAGAAGGTGGATGGCTTTCGCCGAGGGCTGCTTTTTGGCCTTGCCGAACAGGCGGTTCAGCCGCTTTTCCAGACCGGTCATGGGCACGTTGATAAAAAGCGCCAGAATGCCGCCCGCCAGAATGGGCAGTACCAGATCTATCAGCTTTGCGGCAAAGGCCAGAACGTCAGAAAGCCGCAGCAACGCTACAAAAAGCGTTACCCCTACCACGGTAACGAGCAGAGATTGTTTTGTTTTTGGTTCCATGAAAAAGTTCCTTTCCCGGAAGATTGTGGCAGCAGGCAGCAAAAAGACCGCCCGCCGGCTCTTTTTGGTATTGTAATCGGAAGAAAAGGGCTTGTCAAGACGAGAGAAAGGGAAACGGGACGTTATAAAAGCAGTTTGCGAGAATGCAAGCGGGAGCTTTTCAGTAGGGAAAAAGCGTGGTATACTTGGCCAGAGCAATTTAAAAAAATTGAGAGAAACACAGCTTGAAAGGAAATAGATCATGTCGAAAGATGAATATTTGATCACAGATGCGCCGCTGAAAGCGCTGACGGTTTTTGCAATGCCAATGATCCTGGGCAGCTTTTTTCAGCAGGTCTATAACATGGCAGATTCCATCATAGTCGGGCAGTTTGTCGGCTCCTCGGCACTGGCGGCTGTCGGTGCCTGTGCTGCGCTGACCAATGTTTTTATTTGCGTGGCGCTGGGTGCCGGTGTGGGTGCCGGTGTGCTGGTAAGCCGCTATTTTGGCGCTAAAAACTATGGCAAAATGAAAACCATCGTGTCAACGTCCCTGCTCAGCTTTCTGGTTTTGAGCGTTGTCCTTGGCGTTTTTGGCTTTAGCTTTTCCCGTGCTATGATGAGCGGCTTACAGACCCCCGCCGATATTCTGGAGGACGCGGTGCTGTATCTGCGGGTCTATTTTGTGGGCTTCCCGTTTTTGTTCATGTACAACATTCTTTCCACCATGTTTACCTCCATTGGGGAGTCCAGGATCCCGCTGGGGTTGCTGATCTTTTCCTCCATCCTGAATATTTTTATGGATCTCTGGATGGTGGCGGGGCTTGGCTTGGGCGTGTTTGGCGCAGCCCTTGCCACGTTGATCGCACAGGGCATTTCTGCGGTCTTTTCGTTTTTGATCTTCCTGCACCGGATGCGGCAGTATAAAAGCCCCTTTAATAAGTTCGACCGGCAGGAGCTGGCTTCCATGCTCCGCATTGCTGTGCCGTCGGTCTTGCAGCAGTCCACCGTGTCCATCGGCATGATGATCGTGCAGGCGGTGGTAAACCCCTTTGGCACACAGGCGCTTGCCGGATATGCAGCAACGATGCGGGTAGAAAATGTTTTCTCGCTGATCTTTGTCTCCATCGGCAATGCGGTCTCGCCCTATATCTCCCAGAATCTTGGTGCAAAGAAGATCGACCGCCTCAAAAAAGGCTACCACGCTGCGCTGGTGCTGGACCTGTGCTTTGCAGTCATTGCCTTTGCGGTCATTGAAACCCTGCACACCCAGATCTCCTCGCTGTTTCTGGGCAAGGACGGAACGGCGCTGGCCTATCAGGTGTCCGGTGATTATATGCGGTGGCTGGGTTACTTCTTCATCTTCATGGGCATCAAGATGGCGACTGATGGCGTGCTGCGCGGGCTTGGCATCATGCGCCCGTTCCTCATTGCCAACATGGTAAACCTTGCCATTCGCCTGTCTGTTGCCCTGATCTGTGCACCGCGCTTTGGTATTGCCTTTGTCTGGCTTGCCGTCCCGGCAGGGTGGCTGGCAAACTTTCTGGTCTCCTATGCGGCGCTCAGAAGATCGTGGCCGACGGAAAATGCAGCGGCACCTCAATGATTTTGTGCAGCGCGGGAGCGGGTGGTGGCCTGCTGGGAAAAGCTCAAGGGGCTTTTCCGTCTGGTGAAGCATTCCTGATGAACACCGCACTGCGGCGTAAAAAGCAAAGGGCTGCTGCGCAGTGAGATAGCTGTGCGGCAGCCTCTTTTTCTATATGCGCCCCGGTCTGTTACAGCGGTTTACTTTTGGCAGGAGAAATGCTATGATACACCTTAGAAAAAGCAAGGAGGAGCTACGATGGGCATTGCAGGAAACGAATGGGGTTTTCAGGTGGGCACGCTGCCCAAAGGTGCGCGGGATAAGATCAGCGATGTGCCGGGGGTGACGGTAGGGCACTGCACCTTGGCAGACGGCGTAGTGCAGACGGGCGTAACGGCGCTGCTGCCGCACCAAGGGGACGTGTTCCACGAAAAAGTGCTGGCAGCCAGCTATGTCATCAACGGCTTTGGTAAGACCACCGGCCTTGTGCAGATCGACGAGCTGGGCACGCTGGAAACGCCTATCCTGTTTACCAACACCCTCAGCGTGGGCACGGCACAGACCGCGCTGGTAAAGTATATGCTGGAGAAAAACCCCGACATCTGCGAGACCACCGGCAGCGTGAACCCGGTGGTCTGCGAGTGCAACGACTGCGGCCTGAACGATATCCGGGGGCTTCATGTGACCGAGCAGCACGTTTTTGCCGCGCTGGCGGACTGCAAGCCAGACTTTGCCGAGGGTGCCGTAGGCGCCGGGCGGGGAATGCGCTGCCACGGGCTGAAAGGCGGCATCGGCTCCGCCTCCCGGGTGGTGGAACTGGACGGCAAACCCTACACCGTGGGCGCACTGGTGCTCTCCAACCATGCGCTGTTCGATGACCTCATCGTGGCGGGCACGCCTATCCACACCCTGCTGAATAACAGCATCCCGCCCCACGAGGATAAAGGCTCCATCATCACGGTGCTGGCTACGGATATCCCCCTGAGCGAGCGGCAGCTGCGGCGGCTGTGCCGCCGGGCGCTGGTGGGGCTTTCCCGCACAGGTTCCTACTGCGGCAACGGCAGCGGCGAGATCGTCATCGCCTTCACCACCGCCAACCGGGTGCCGCATTACTCGGAGAAAGCCCTGCTGCCCATGACCCTGCTCCACGATGATGCCATCAACCCTTTGTTCCGGGCGGTGGCAGAGTGCGTGGAGGAAAGCGTTCTCAGCAGCCTGCTCCACGCCGAGACGGTTACCGGCAACCACGGCCAAACCTTCCACAGCCTGACAGAACTTCTGAATAACCGCGCCTGAGGCGCTGCAATACAGAAAAAAGCCCCGCATCGGACAGGCGCTTTGTGTCTTTGACCAGAACGGTCAGAGCACGGCGGTGTCCGGTGCAGGGCTTTTGCTTTACTTAATAGCGGCGGTGGATCTTTTTGGTGGGCTTGCGGCGGTTCCAGTTGGAGCACAGCAGCCACAGCCCGTAGATCAGGGCGGCGATCAGGCTGAGCACCAGCACCACCTTCAGGTACAGGCTGGTCAGGAACTCCTTCACCTTGTCCACCCCGAACAGCAGCGGGTTGCGGGCTACGTCCTGCCCGGCGATCAGATCCACCACGCCGATGGTCTCGCCCGCCAGCTTCAGCTCTACTGTGCCCACCACATCGCCCTGCTGGATGGGGGCGCAGACGTAGTCCGGCAGGTGGAAGTATTTCTGGGTGACGGTGCCGTCGCTGGTGGAGGGCAGCAGGGTCATCATGCTGTCGTTGGGGTACAGCTGCAAGGTGTCGGTGTCGGAGGAATATCGGACCGGGATCTCCGCAATGGTCAAATCAGTGTCCAGCGCAGCCTGAATGGAAAAGCTGTCGAACACCCAGTCCATCAGTTTGACCGTCTCGAACAGGGCGGGGCGGCGGTTGGCGTAGCCAAGGGTATCGCAGCTGTCAGGGCTGTCCATCACGCAGAAGATATAGGTGGCACCGTCCTTGTTGCCCCATGAAACATAGCTCTGGGTGCCGGTATCGTTTTTAAAGGCGGTCACATTGCACATGCCGCCCTGCATGGCGCTGCGGTAGTAGCTGCCGCCGCTGGCTTTGCTCAGCGCGGCGTTCTGGCTGACCAGCACCGAGGAGGAACGGTGCTTCTCCTTGGCGGGCATGGTAAAGCTGGGCGCGCCGGACACCTCCACAAAGGCGTCAAAGCTCATCAGGTAACGCAGGATCAAGTACATATCCACCGCACAGGTGGTGTTGCCGCTGTCGATGCCGCAGGCGTCCGTCCAGTTGCTGGCGGTGGTGCCGATGCGCTGGGACAGGGTGTTCATCTGCGCCACCCAGCCGTCCAGATCGCCGCCGGCAAGGGTGTACGCCACACCCATGGCTGCCTCGTTGGCATTGCGGGTAAGCATGGCGTACATGGCTTCCCGGTAGGTGAAAGTTTCGTTGGAGCGCATATCTGCGTTATTGGTGTTATAAACATAGTCCGAGATGGCAAAGGGCATCTGGAAGGTGTTGTCCAGCTGGTCGGCGTAGTTGGTCAGCAGCACGGCAAGGGTCATATATTTGGTCAGACCGCCGGCAGATACCTGCTTTGTGCTGTCCTTATCATAGACGATGATGTTGGTATCCGTGTTCACGATATAGGCGCTTGCAGCCTGCACCTGATACACCGGGCTGGGGTCGAACATGGCCCCGGCGGGCAGCACAAGGCAGCTGAGCAGGAATACAAATGAAAGAACCAATGCAAAAATACGTTTCATGTGGACAATTCCTTTAAAAAGCGATAAAATATACAAGATACGGCTGCGCTGTGCGGCGCGCCGGAAGATCAATTTTGCAGCAAGCGTGCTGTGTTCTATAATAATAACAGGTTTGCCGGGGCGTTACAAGAGCCTTGCGGTGTTTTACACCGTTCTTTCGCTCCGGCAAGGAGGGCAGGAATGGTATATCTTACAGGGGATACCCACGGCGATATCCAGCGCTTCAAGCAGGGCAAACTGCGCTGGCTGGGCAAAAAGGACACCGTGGTGGTGCTGGGGGATTTTGGCTTTGTATGGGACGGCAGCGCCGCAGAGCGCAAGCGGCTGGACTGGCTGCGCAAACGCCCCTACACGGTGCTGTTT
>ENA-OPTB01001833-OPTB01001833.1-human-gut-metagenome-genome-assembly--contig:-NODE-1833-length-15009-cov-4.496456_pt1 | contig 15009 bp, 15 predicted proteins | sample MGYA00241810_ERZ501911 | MGnify/ENA primary metagenome ERZ501911 (study PRJEB25962, sample SAMEA2042304) | human gut metagenome | biome: human gut; feature: human-associated habitat; material: faeces... | reverse complement strand
GTTCAGGCAGAAGAAGTACCCATTCTGGAAGAACAGCCGGAACAACTAGAACCAGAAGCAACCGAAGCAATTGAAATAGAAGCAGATGCTGTAGAAGATCCGAATGTAGATGTGACAGAAGGCTCTCTTCTACAAGCGGCAATCGATGCCGGATACATGGAGAACGGAAAATTTGTATTGACTTTTTATGCGAAGAAAGCAAGCGGAACGCCGATTGAATTGACGGATGCGGAAATCAATTATTATGATGTAGACGGAAATGGAAGCATTAATGTCAATGATGCCGTTTGCTTTTTGACGATGTATGCACGGAAAGCAGTTGGACTAGATCCCGTACCGCCGGATGGCTGGCCGCTGACACCGCCGAATCCAAATGAATCCGAGGCAACGGAAACGACAACCACAACGACGACAACGACCACGACAGAAGAAACGACAACCACCACAACAACGACCACGATACCCATTACCACGACAATGACGACCACCACAACCGTACCAACTACCACAACTACCACGACGCTCACAACAACATTACCGACCACAACCAGCACTACAACAACGACTGCAAAGGCGACAACCACGCAGAAAACAACAAAGGCAAGTACAACCACTGCAAAAGTAACTACGCAGAAAATAACCACCATGGCAGGCACAACGACTGCAACCGGAAAGACAACTGCACAGAGTGGAACGACCACTGCAACCGGAAAGACAACTGCACAGAGTGGCACGACCACTGCAACTGGAAAAACAACGACAAAAGCTCGTACAACCACAGCGACCACAAAGGCAACTACGACCACTGCAAAGACGACCGCAAAGCCAGCTGCAACCACAACCGTGATTACATACGCAACCAAGCCGGGAATCGGAGCAGGTGCAATTTTTGAGGGCGTAGACGTTTCCGTTTATCAGGGAAACATTGACTGGAATCGAGCAAAGGCAGATGGCATTGAATTTGCAATCATGCGTGCTGGATATGGAAAATATGTCAGCCAGAAGGACAAGTATTTCGACCAGAATATGAAAAATGCAAAGGCTGCGGGCTTGCCGTGCGGGGTATATTGGTTTAGTTATGCGTTGACACCAGAAGATGCTATCAAAGAAGCAGATGCCTGCTATGAGGTCATCAAGAATTACAAGCTCGAATATCCAGTATCATTTGATATGGAAACAGAAAGCCAGATGAAGTTGCCGAAAGAAACTGTTGCACAGATTATTGAAGCGTTCTGCGGCAGAATGGAATCCTATGGATATTATACCACGCTGTATACCTATGCAAGTTTCTTGAATTACAAGGTGGAAGACCGCATTTTCGACAAGTATGATATTTGGGTTGCCCATTACAACACCAGCAAGCCGGCATTCAACCGGAATTACGGCTTGTGGCAGTATTCCTGCACGGGCAGCGTTCAGGGCATTACAGGAAATGTAGACCGGGATTATGTCTATCTGGACTACGAGCGGATTATTAAAAATGCACATTTGAACGGATTTTGATTCGTAACAAAATCATGAAAAAATCGGGGGCAATTTCAAAATTGCCTCCCATTTTTTTCTTGACAATTTGGAAGTTTCTGTGTATAATAAAAGCATCTGAAATGGAAAGGATTGAAAAAAATCAGGATGAAGCGAAATGATGAGAGAAGAAAATGGCTGCCATTTTTCGTTGTCTTGTTGACATTGATGACGGTTGCAATCGTTCTTTTTTTCTATACCTGTCAGACGACAGTAAAAGTAGAAACGCCTGCACAATTTCCGGTTATTACGGAAACCACTACCACGACAACCACTACTGAAACAACGACTACGACGACCACCACGATGACAACCACCACGACAACCACCACCGTATCCGTGGACTATACAATGCATATCGACCTGACATCCGTGAAACAGCATAAGGCAAGCAGTCCGAAGCTGGTCGGCTGGATTTATATTCCGGATACGGTCATTGATTATCCGATTATGCAGGCAGAGGACAACAATTATTTCTTGCATCTGGACTGGATGGAACAGGAAAAGGAAAGAGGTATTACCATTACCTCCGCTGCAACCACTGCATACTGGGGTGGTCACAGAATCAACATCATCGACACACCGGGACACGTTGACTTCACAGTTGAAGTAGAACGTTCTCTGCGTGTACTTGATGGTGCAGTAGCAGTCTTCTGTGCAAAAGGTGGAGTAGAGCCTCAGTCTGAAAACGTATGGAGACAGGCTGATACTTATAACGTACCTAGAATGGCATTCATCAATAAGATGGATATCTTAGGTGCTAACTTCTACGGAGCAGTTGATCAGATGAAAGATCGTCTGGGAGCTAACGTAGCAGTACTTCAGTTACCTATCGGTAAAGAAGACGACTTCAAAGGAATCATCGACTTATTCGAGATGGAAGCCTACATCTACAATGATGAAAAAGGTGAAGACATCTCTATCGTTGAAATCCCAGAAGATATGAAAGAAGAAGCAGAACTTTATCATACAGAATTGATTGAAAAGATCTGTGAATTAGACGACGATCTGATGATGCAGTATCTTGAAGGTGAAGAACCAAGTGTTGATGATTTAAAAGCTGCATTAAGAAAAGGAACATGCGAATGTAAAGCAGTTCCAGTATGCTGTGGTACAGCATATAGAAATAAAGGTGTTCAGAAATTACTGGATGCTATTATCGAATTTATGCCAGCTCCAACAGACATCCCAGCTATCAAAGGTGTCGATGAAGATGGTAACGAAGTTGAAAGACATTCATCTGATGATGAACCATTCTCAGCTTTAGCATTTAAGATCATGACAGACCCATTCGTGGGTAAACTTGCATTCTTCCGTGTTTACTCTGGAACATGCAAATCAGGATCTTACGTATTAAATGCAACAAAGAACAAAAAAGAGCGTGTTGGACGTATCTTACAGATGCATGCTAACAAGCGTGAAGAATTAGATATCGTATATTCAGGAGATATCGCAGCTGCAGTAGGTTTCAAATCTACAACAACTGGTGATACAATCTGTGATGAACAGCATCCTGTAATTCTGGAATCCATGGAATTCCCAGAACCAGTTATCGACGTAGCGATCGAACCTAAAACTAAAGGTGATCAGGGTAAAATGGCTGAAGCACTTGCTAAGCTTGCTGAAGAAGATCCTACATTCAGAGCTCATACAGATCATGAAACAGGACAGACAATCATTTCCGGAATGGGTGAACTTCATCTGGAAATCATCGTTGACCGTCTGCTTCGTGAATTCAAAGTAGAAGCTAACGTTGGTGCTCCTCAGGTAGCATACAAAGAAACATTTACAAAAGCCGTTGACGTTGACAGCAAATACGCTAAACAGTCTGGTGGTCGTGGTCAGTATGGTCACTGTAAAGTTCACTTTGAGCCAATGGATGCCAATGGAGAAGAACTGTTCAAATTCGAATCTACAGTTGTTGGTGGATCTATTCCTAAAGAATATATCCCAGCAGTTGGAGAAGGTATCGAAGAAGCAGCTCAGTCTGGTATCTTAGGAGGATTCCCAGTACTTGGTGTTAAAGCTACAGTATATGATGGATCTTACCATGATGTCGATTCTAGTGAAATGGCCTTCCACATTGCCGGATCTATGGCATTTAAAGAGGCTATGCAGAAAGCTGGAGCTATCTTGCTTGAGCCAATCATGAGAGTCGAAGTTACAATGCCTGAAGAATACATGGGAGACGTTATCGGAGATATCAACTCTCGTCGTGGACGTATCGAAGGTATGGATGATATCGCGAGCGGTAAGATGGTTCGTGCATTCGTTCCATTATCTGAAATGTTCGGATATTCTACAGACTTACGTTCTAGAACTCAGGGACGTGGTAACTACTCTATGTTCTTTGAAAAATACGAACCAGTACCAAAGAACGTACAGGAAAAAGTACTTGCTGACAAGTAAGAAAATTAATATATAAATATTTCGAGGCTATTTTGTCAAAATAGTCTTGAAATATTTGTTTAAATGAAATATAATCAAATTTAGGACGGCCCTTTGCTGGGCAACTATATTGAAGTTTGAAACATTATTGTAATTGCCCATAGGGCGAATAAGGAGGACAATTAAAATGGCAAAAGAAAAGTTTGAGAGAACTAAACCTCATTGCAACATTGGTACTATTGGACACGTTGACCATGGTAAAACAACTTTAACAGCAGCAATCACTAAAGTTTTAGCTGAAAGAGTAGAAGGAAACACAGCTGAGAACTTTGAAGATATCGATAAAGCTCCAGAAGAAAGAGAACGTGGTATCACAATCTCTACAGCTCATGTTGAGTATGAAACAGAAAAACGTCACTACGCTCACGTTGACTGCCCAGGCCATGCCGATTATGTAAAGAACATGATCACTGGTGCAGCTCAGATGGACGGAGCTATCTTAGTAGTAGCTGCTACTGATGGTGTAATGGCTCAGACAAAAGAACATATCCTGTTATCTCGTCAGGTAGGTGTTCCTTACATCGTAGTATTCATGAACAAATGTGATATGGTAGACGATGAAGAATTATTAGAATTAGTAGAAATGGAAATTCGTGAATTATTAAATGAATACGAATTCCCAGGAGACGACATTCCTATCATCCAGGGATCTGCTTTAAAAGCTATCGAAGATCCAGCTGGACCATGGGGAGATAAGATCATGGAATTAATGGATGCTGTTGACAGCTACATTCCAGATCCACAGCGTGATACAGACAAACCTTTCTTAATGCCAGTCGAAGACGTATTCTCTATCACAGGACGTGGTACAGTAGCAACTGGTAGAGTAGAAAGTGGTGTTCTTCACGTATCTGACGAAGTTGAAATCGTTGGTATCAAAGAAGAAACAAGAAAAGTTGTTGTAACTGGTGTAGAAATGTTCCGTAAACTGTTAGACGAAGCTCAGGCTGGAGATAACATTGGTGCATTATTACGTGGTGTTCAGAGAGACGAAATCGAAAGAGGACAGGTTCTTTGCCAGCCAGGTTCAATCACATGCCATACAAAATTTACAGCTCAGGTATACGTTTTAACAAAAGATGAAGGTGGACGTCATACTCCATTCTTCAACAACTATCGTCCACAGTTCTACTTCAGAACAACAGACGTTACAGGTGTTATCGAATTACCAGAAGGAACAGAAATGTGCATGCCTGGTGACAACGTAGAAATGACTATCGAATTAATTCACCCAATCGCTATGGCTCAGGGATTATCTTTCGCTATCCGTGAAGGTGGACGTACTGTAGGATCAGGCCGTGTTGCTTCTATCATCGAGTAATACAATCTGAATATAGATTTGTTATCGCAAGATAACGTTGTGTCCAAACGTAAGATACCCGTAGAACTTCGGTTCTACGGGTTTTTCTGTTGTCTGGAAATATATAAAAGGTAAGCGCTTAATTTCTGGGTAACTTTTCACTGGCTATTTTGTAGTCCATAATGATGATAGGAAATAGATTTTTACTCCATTCCGTTGATAGGAGATAGAAATTCACTACACATGGAGGTTTCATTATGGCTGACAAACGTGCCCCAGGGCGTTCCCTGGATGAATGGATGAAACTGGTGACTGAGTGCAGGCAGAGCGGTCTGACGGATGCGGCATGGTGTACTGAGCACGGGATCTCTCCCAGTTCTTTTTACAATGCGGTTACGCGTCTTCGTAAAAGAGCCTGCCAGATACCGGATCCGGTTGGAAAAGCCAATACCCTTGACTTTACATAACAAAATCCCTAAAAACCATGTGGACACAGAGTGAAATCTGGATTTTCCACCACAAATCACCATTTGCACACCGTAATACACCGGTCTGATATCAATAGAATGCACGCTCTGCGAGCATTCTATTGTCATGAACTAAAAAGCACCTCAGATTCCTCTGAGATGCTTGAAAAGCTGCTGACGGGAATCGGACCCGTGACCTCCGCACTACCAATGCGACGCTCTACCGACTGAGCCACAGCAGCATTGCTGTTGAGCACCTCAACACCTGTACTACTATACTATAGGTTTGTGCAGATGTCAAGATGCAAATTACAAATTATTTCAAAATTTTTATGCTGCCTAATAAAGGAATTTCTTTTTCCTTGTCTTCACATGCATAAACAAAGCCCATGATCCAGAAAACCAGAAGAACGATGCTTAAAACGGTGCCAACAATGCCGCCGATTGCAGGAATATAATTGATAACACCTACAACAACATTTGCAATGATAAGAACCAGAGACTGATTCAGGTGGAATTTTGCCCCCTCTTTATCTCCGGCACAGTAAGCGATCAGCCAGCCGATCAGTGTAAGGTAGGAAATGATCCCGGTTGTCTTTTTGTTCATAACAAAACCTCCTAAGTGTGAAATATAATAACAACATACCTATCATAACACGAATGACCCGAAATTCAAAGGATTACTTTGTCAGAAAAGGGAGCCGTCCCTGCCTTGAAATTTCTGAATACTTCTTTTATAATGAAGAAAGCGTAAGAGAACAGGGAGGAAACAACAATGGAGACAATGGACGATTACAAACAGGAACTGGAAGCATCTTTCCGAAAGATCAACGAGGGAGATATCATTTCCGGTACGGTCATCGATGTGAACGAAGAGGAAGTGACCCTGGATTTAAAATATTATGCACAGGGGATCATCAAGGCAGCAGATTTAAGCAATGATCCGGATTTCTCACTGGTAGACGAGGTGCATGTGGGAGATGTGATCGAGGCGACTGTGGTAAAAACAGATGACGGTGAGGGCAATATCCTCCTGTCAAAGAAAGAAGCAAACGATATCCTGGCATGGGATAAGTTAAAACAGATGTTAGAGGATGAAACGACGGTAAAAGTCAGGATCAAAGAGAGCGTGCCAAGCGGTGTTGTTACTTATTTAGAGGGTATCCGTGCTTTTATTCCGGCTTCCCAGATCACACTGGACTATGTGGAGGATACAGACAGTTGGATTGGAAAAGAAATTGATGTGCGTGTGATCAACGTGGATGTAGAGAGAGAAAAACTGGTGCTGTCCGGTAAAGTCGTCGCAAGAGAGGCAGAGGCGGAGGAGAAAAATCATAAGATCTCAATGATCGTTCCGGGAACTGTATTAGAGGGAACGGTTGAGACTCTGATGCCATATGGTGCATTTATCAATCTTGGAAATGGGTTAAGCGGTCTGGTACACATCTCACAGATCTGTGAGCGCAGGATCGGCAAACCATCCGAAGTCTTAAAAGTAGGACAGAAAGTAAAGGCAAAGGTATTAAACACCAACGATAACAAGATCAGCCTCAGCATGAAAGCATTAGAGGAAGAGATGGTCGATACGACGGAGATGCAGGATATTGAGGCATATACCGATAAGGAAACGACCGGAACAAGCCTTGGCGATCTGCTTTCCAAATTAAAATTATAAAAAAGCAAAAAGGAACGGAAACGTTCCTTTTTTTGTGCGTGCTTTCAATAAGGATTGTTGACAAGGAAACAAAAATAAGCTATAGTGTAAAGGTGAAAGAACAAAGAAAGGAAACCAGATCAATTATGAAAGAACAGGAGCTTTTATTAAAAGAAATCGCGCTTATGCTGGAACGGCAGGATATGCTTTCGAAACTGACAGAGAGTTCCTGCCTGGATGAATATGGTTATTCCGAAACCCATTGCATTGACTTTATCGGACGGCTGGAACTTCCAAATGTGACGAAGATCGCGGAGCATATGGGGATGACCAGAGGGGCGATCAGCAAGATGACGAAAAAACTTTTGGCAAAGGGACTGATCGAAAAGTATACATTAGAAACCAATAAGAAAGAAATCTATTTTAAACTGACAGATCAGGGAATGCTGTTGTTTGAAGAACATGCCAAACGACATCGGCTGTGGGAAAAAAGGGACATGGAATTTATCTCCAAATATCCGAAAGAAGAACTGGAAGTGCTCTATAAATTTATGAGAGAGTTCAACGGTTATCTGGAAAACCAGATCGAAGAACTCTCCTGATCGTTTCGATTTAAGATTGTGAGGAATCGGTTTCCTCTTCAAGCGGGAAAACATTAATATCATTGCGGTCCACACGATTGGTGGCATCTTCTGAGAAATCCCCGGTAAAGGAATCGAGGCTTGCAGAAGAAGCAGCCGCTGTCGTATCGGATGGAAGAACCGGTTCTGCTGTTTCGCTGGAAACGGAATTGCCGGATGCTGTAGAAGTACCAGCTGCAGTAGTTCCACTTGTAGCAGAAGTACTTGTACCGGAACTGCCGGTGCTACCCAAAGAACCTGCAAGGTTTTTCAGTTTTAACAGAGAAACCAGAATGTCCAGTGTGGATTTTGAGATGTTGTTTGCAGCAAAGAAATTGCCAAGCATTTCATTTGCAGTATCTCTTGCTTCACCGGTCAGACCAAAGATACCAGAAGAAGAATAATCCGTTTCAAAGGAACCATTCATATAGGAAAGAACTTTCTGAACGTAATTCTGTGTCTCGGTAAAAGGCGGGATGCCGCCGTATTTATCTACATTTCCGGTGCCTGCATTATAAGCTGCAAGTGCAAGGGAAATATTTCCCTGATAACGGGATAAGAGCTGGCTGATATATTTTGCACCACCCATGATGTTTTCTCTTGCATCATAGGAGTTGGAAACACCAAGGGATGCGGCGGTGGATGGCATCAGCTGCATGATACCGATGGCACCTGCCTTGCTCACAGCGGATGGGTTGAAATTGGACTCAGCCTTGGCAATCGATTTTAAGATAGAAGTTGCAACCCCGTAAGTCTCGGATGCTTCCTTAAAATAAGCTTCATAATCCTGTGGCGAGGACACGGTAGAGGCAGATGAGGTTGTCTGCGTAGAAGCAGAAGAACCATTGCTGTCAGTACTGCCAGAAGAAAGTGCCTTTGTACTTTCATTTAAAGATGCGGCAAAATCGGCTCCTTCGGTAGAAGAAGCCGATGCAGCCGCGGTACGTGCAGCAGCCTGCTCCTGGATGCGATTTACAAGTTCCTGATCAAGATAATTTACAACTGTGATACTCATTCATAACTCCTTTAGTCACTCACCAAAACATAACTAAAAAAAGTATATCATAAGTCACAGAAAATGCAAAGATTTTGTTGAAAAAACACGGAAAATAACTTGATGTATACAGAAAAGTATTGTAGAGTACAAATTGCATATGGAGGAAAGACAGTTGATACAGGCATTTAAGAAGGCATTTCCGCAGACCATCCCGGTTTTGACAGGATATCTGTTTATCGGTATGGCGTTTGGCGTGATGTTTCAGGAAAAAGGATATAATTTTTTATGGGCGGCACTGGTGAGTATCGTCTGTTATGCCGGAAGCGGACAGTATCTGGCAGTCAACTTTTTTGCACCGGGCATCAGCCTCATCCAGGTCGTATTTATGGAGCTTATGGTAAATATCCGCCATATCTTTTATGGATTGTCGTTGTTGGAACGTTTTTCAGGCATGGGAAAAAAGAGATGGTACATGATCTTTTCCCTGACCGATGAGACCTATTCCCTGCTTGTGACAGCAAAGGTGCCGGAGGATGTGGAAGAGCCAAAGTTTTTGTTCGCGATCGCATTTTTAGACCAGGTGTACTGGGTGATCGGAACGATCATAGGTTCCCTGCTTGGCTCGGTGCTTCCGTTTGAGGCAAAGGGCATTGATTTTGCAATGACGGCCCTGTTTCTGGTGCTGATGATCGAACAGTGGATGGAAAAGAAAAACCGTCCATTCGTTGTGATCGGGATCGGATGTGCGCTAGTATGCCGCCTGATCTTTGGCGCGGATAATTTTATCCTGCCGACCATGATCGTAATGATGATCATCTTGGTGACCGGCAAAAAACGGCTTTATGAAAAGGAGAAAAAAGTATGCCAGTAAGTGTAGGAAGAACACTTCTGATTATGATAGCAGTAGCGGCAACGGTATTTTTTACAAGGGTATTTCCCTTCCTGTTTTTCCCGGAAGGAAAGAAGATCCCGCCGATGGTCCAGTATCTGGGAAATGTGCTGCCTCCGGCAGTGATCGGCATGTTAGTGGTGTATTGTTTAAAAGACGTCCATGTGACATCGTATTCTTATGGAATACCGGAAGCGATTTCTGTTGTAACCGTTGTACTGCTTCATCTGTGGAAGCGGAATAATCTGTTAAGTATCGGTGTTGGCACCGTATTATATATGTTTTTAGTGCAGGTCGTATTTGCGGCGTAAAATCAAAGGAGGATCATAGAATGAAAAAACAACCATTTGTGACAAAAGAACAGCTTGAGGAGATTACAAAAAAATATCCTACCCCGTTCCATCTGTATGACGAGAAAGGCATCCGTGAAAATGCAAAGGCAGTAAAGGAAGCATTTGCATGGAACCCGGGATTTCGTGAGTATTTTGCAGTAAAAGCAACTCCAAATCCATATATTTTAGATATCTTAAAAGAATACGACTGTGGATGTGACTGCGCTTCCTTAACCGAGTTAATGTTAGCAGACTCACAGGGATTTGATGGCAGCCATATCATGTTTTCTTTCAATGATACACCGGCAGAGGAGTTTGTGTTTGCAGACAGGATCGGAGCCATCATTAACTTAGATGATTTTACGCACATTGACTTTTTGGAGAAAACGATCGGCAAGATCCCGGAGACGATCAGCTGCCGTTACAATCCGGGCGGAGTCTTTAAGATGAGCAATGGCATCATGGACAATCCTGGCGATGCTAAATACGGATTTACCCATGAACAGATCATCGAGGGCTTTAAAGTCTTGAAAGAAAAAGGTGCAAAACACTTTGGAGTGCACGCATTTTTAGCAAGCAACACCGTGACCAATGAATATTATCCAAAACTGGCAAAACAGTTGTTTGAACTTGTGGTAGAACTGAAAGAGAAAACAGGCTGTGACATCCAGTTTGTTAATCTATCCGGTGGTGTTGGCGTACCATATCAGCCAGACCAGACCCCAAATGATATCCGTGTGATCGGAGAGGGTGTCAGAAAAGCATTTGAGGAAGTACTTGTTCCGGCAGGACTGGGTCATATTTCCATTTTTACTGAGATGGGACGTTTTATGTTAGCACCATATGGCTGCCTTGTGACAAGAGCCATCCATGAAAAACACACCCACAAAGAGTACATCGGTGTGGACGCCTGCGCTGTCAACCTGATGCGTCCGGCAATCTACGGAGCTTACCATCACATTACCGTTATGGGAAAAGAGGATGCACCATGCGATCACAAATACGATGTGACCGGATCACTCTGTGAAAACTGTGATAAATTTGCAGTGGATCGTATGCTGCCGAAGATCGATATGGGAGATCTGTTAGTCATTCATGATACGGGAGCACACGGATTTTCCATGGGATATAACTATAACGGAAAACTGCGTTCTGCAGAGATCCTGTTAAAAGAAGATGGTACTACACAGCTGATCCGCCGTGCAGAAACACCGGAAGATTATTTCAGAACATTTGACTGCTTCGATATCTTAAAGGATATGAAAGATCCGGGCAAGATGTAAGAACAGCGTAACAGTAGGAGATTGCCATGAGTATCGACGAGAGAAGATTTGAGGCGGCGAGGGAAAAGGTTATAGGAGGTGGAAAGGTGCAGCAGGGGATCGGTACACTTTCCGAAAAGACAGTACATGCTGTTTTAAAGAATTATTATGCACCCGATACCGATATGCATGAGATCCCCATCGAGAACTTTGTGGCAGATATCTATACCGGGTCGGAGATCGTAGAGATCCAGACCCGGTCTTTTAATGCAATGCGTCGGAAACTGGATGCCTTTCTGCCACTTTATCCGGTGACGATCGTCTATCCGATCCCACATGAAAAATGGCTGCTGGATGGATGAAGAGACAGGGGAACTGTCTGTGAAACGGAAATCTCCAAAACATGGAAATCCCTATCAGGCGTTTATCGAACTTTATAAGATACGCCCTTATCTGAGTGATCCAAATCTGAAATTCCGTTTTGCCCTGCTTGATATGGAAGAGTATCGTCTGCTCAATGGGTGGAGCAAAGATAAGAAAAAGGGAAGTGAGCGGTATGACCGCATTCCGATGAAATTTGTAGAAGAAGTCTGCATAGACCGGAGAGAAGATTATATGCAGTTTATTCCTTATGAAATAAAGGAACCTTTTACCACAAAAGACTTTGCAAAAAGCGCAAAAATTCCTGCCAGACTGGCAGGAACGGTGCTTTTGATCTTATATGATCTTGGAATCGTAGCACGCACAGGAAAGCAGGGAAACAGCTACCTGTACGAGATCTGCGAAATATAGTCTAATAATTGCTGACGATCAGCCGTTGTTTAAACGTGTGATCCAGCTTGTCTAAGGTGCGTCGTGCCTGCCCATAGCGGTTGCGGTTTGTCGAGATGACATAAAACTGCTCCGCGCCGGCATATTTCATCCGCTGAAAAAATGGTATTTTGATCCAGTTCCTTGTAAAAGGGATCCGGTCAGCGATCAAGAGGGCAGCTGCCTGATTGCTGATGCGTTCATTTGTTGTGCGGCAAAGCTCAACGTCTTTGTCAATCTGTTTTGGATCTTTCCCCAATCGTAAACCCTGTTCCATAACATTCTCCTTTTATTGAATCTTGATGTGTAACTGCTTTCCCAGACTGTCTGCAATTCGGATCAGGAAGTCCAGGCTTGGATTGTATCTGCCGCTCTCAAAGCGGGAGATATTTGACTTTTTGGTGCCGACACGCTCCGCAAGATCTTCCTGCGTCACATTTAGGGATTTGCGTGCCTGCTTTAGCTGTTCTACCACCTCATAACGGGGAGAAAGCTGTGGATCTGTCTCTTTCATAAACTTCCTCAATTCTGTTGTCTGTGCAAATTTGGTAGTAATATAATAAAAAGTTATCATATATGATAACATAAGTCAATGAAGGAAACACGTTTTTACCAAAAACGTTATTTTCGTCTTGCAATTTCATAGTGGATATGATAAGATAACATCTGCTTGATTGATTTCAGGCGATAAAGGAAAAGCCGGCGTGGCGGAATGGCAGACGCACCAGACTCAAAATCTGGCGGTGGCAACATCGTATGGGTTCAAGTCCCATTGCCGGCATTCGAGAGAAGAAAAACGGACAGCATTTAATGCTGTCCGCTTTTTGTTTCATTTACGGGTTGACCAAGAATATAGAAATCGATCAATCGTCGAATGGTATTCTGCTGTGTTTCAATGATCTGTCTGTAATCATCATTTTCTTTCGTTAAACGAGTCAGCTCCGTTTCAACGTTCATTTTAAAAACCCTTCTTCATCTTATTATGAGCTTCTTGCATGCCCCATATAAGCATAGTAGTGAACTTTGTAGGGAAAGTCAAGCAAAGTTTTGTCAGAAAAAAATACAATTTTGCTGTTATACACATAAAGCGCCAAAAAAAGACAAACAGGAGTGCAAAAGTTTTTGTGAAAATTTAGCGAACTCATTTCCAATCACAGGAAGAATATGATAAAATGTCTGATGGCAAAAGGAGATTTACCATGAATGGAAGTAGAAAATTAAAGAGCTCCACACAGAAAAAGGAGCCAAAAAAAGTTGTAATACCCAAAGAAGGCTTACAAAGGGCAGGAAGAGTGGCAGGTAATGTCTTATGGTTTGTGCTTCCGCCGATCCTTTGTTTTTATTTATTAGAATGCTACACTCACGATCCGTTTGCAGAAGTGCGTCCATGGGCGCAGTTTTTTAATATCCTCCTATTTGAGTTTGCGGCAGTTATTTTGTTTGGCATAACCGGAACCATAAAATCAGCATACCGTATTTTGTGCGGGATAACGATGGTTTATGGAATTGCAAATGCCTATGTGGTGCAGTTCCGCACCAACCCGATCGTGCCATGGGATATCTTATCGATAAAGACAGCGGCAAGCGTGGCGGACAATTATGATTTTACACCGACTGTCCGGATGGTGGCAGCGACGATCGCATTGACGGCACTGATCGTTTTACTTCATTTTGCAAAGGTGTCTGTCTGCAGGATCGCATTCTGGAAACGTGCGGCCGCGGCAGCAGCAGTGGTGTTTGTACTGGCCGGATTTTCCGGTACGCTTCAGAAAGAAAGTTTCCAGAACAGCCATCGTTTATATAATAAGTTATTTACGCCAGTTTACATGACAAATGTGGATGGAGTAGCGGTAACCTTTGTGATGAATCTGGCGTATATGTCCATTGAAAAACCGGCAGGATATGACAGGGGGGAAGCGCAGTCGGTACTGGAGGAGTATGATACAACGTCGGATCAGACATCGAAAGAAGATCTGCCGAATATCCTTGTCATTATGGATGAGGCATTTTCAGATCTGTCTGTACTTGGAGAATTTGATACGAATGAAGATTACATGCCGTTTGTTCACAGCTTACAGCAGGGAGCAGACAACACAGTAACCGGAATGTTGAATGTCTCTGTCTGCGGAGGCAACACGGCAAATACGGAATTTGAATTTCTGACCGGAAATACCATGGCATTTCTGCCGCAGGGAAGTGTTCCCTACCAGCAGTATATTACCGGGGAGATGATGGCACTGCCGGAATATCTGCGGGGACTCGGTTATGAGACAGTGGCAACGCATCCTTACAATGCAGGCGGCTGGGACAGGGATACCGTATATCCGTATCTTGGGTTTGACCGCAGCGTGTTTAAAGAAGATTATCTGATTCCGCATTATGTCAGACAGTATATCAGCGATGAGAGCTGTGTGGAGAAACTGATCGAGTTTTATGAGACGAAAGAAGATGGAAAACCTTTATTCGCCTTTAATGTAACGATGCAGAATCATGGTGGCTATCAGGATTCTTATAATAATTTTACACCGGATATCACAGTGACAGACACGCAGAATTTTTCCCTGAATCAATATCTATCCCTGATCAGATTATCCGATCAGGCACTTGAAGAGCTGGTAAATTATTTCTCACAGGTGGATGAAAAGACCGTGATCGTCTTCTTTGGCGACCATCAGCCGGGGGATGCAGTGGCATATTCCATCCTTGCAA
>ENA-OPTB01001827-OPTB01001827.1-human-gut-metagenome-genome-assembly--contig:-NODE-1827-length-15064-cov-2.919582_pt1 | contig 15064 bp, 10 predicted proteins | sample MGYA00241810_ERZ501911 | MGnify/ENA primary metagenome ERZ501911 (study PRJEB25962, sample SAMEA2042304) | human gut metagenome | biome: human gut; feature: human-associated habitat; material: faeces... | reverse complement strand
CATGCAGGGCATCGACCATCTCTGCGAACTCTGCGACGGCATCTGCGGATGCAGCATACGAAGCTTTCGGAGCAAAATACAGGGCCTTTGTGCCGTATCCCCAATAATTCACGCGCTTCTCTTCCGCCGGCGCCGGATATACATAGGCCGGCTCCGTAAGGGAGGTCCACTCAAAAAACTCGTAGGACGGCATCAGTTCTACTGCATTGATACCGAGTTCTTTTAAGTATGGAATTTTTTCGATCACGCCGCGGAACGTTCCCTTGTTCTTTACACGGGAGCTCCCGTCTTTGGTGAAACCGCGCACATGGAGCTTATACAGAATCGTCTCCTCATACGGCCGGTGCAGTGAGGTGGTGCGCATTACCGGGTACTCCGGGAGAAGGCAGCAGCAGGCGCCCTCTTCTTTTTCCATCGGTGCACCGAAGGTTTCTCTTCCTTCTACTGCTCCCGCATACGGATCCAAGCAGAAAGCTTCGTCCATCCGGTAGGCATACGAAAACTTTCCTACCGTCAGGCCTGTGATTTCCACGGAACTGATCACGCCAGTGCGCTCCTCTTCCGGAAGCGGCACGGTAAGAAACGGTTTCTGGTGACCTTTCCGGTACAGCAGAAGCTCTGCTTTTTTTCCATCTGATACTTCTACGGCAAAATTGTATCCGTCTTTCGTCGCCGATGCGCCCATTTTCTCCGGATTTCCCGGTAAAATTCGATATTTTCCTCTGTTTTTTGTCTGTATCATAATTTCCGCCCTTATTTTTTATAATTTGTTGCAATTGTCATACTATTAATGTAAATCATTTGAATAAAATTGTCAATTGACCAATGTTACCAATTGTTATACCTCTAAATCCAGTTCCACCGGGCAATGGTCGGAACCGAGAATTTCGGTATGGATTTTGGCATCTGCAACTGCATCTTTTAAGGACTCTGATATCATAAAGTAATCAAGCCGCCATCCTGCATTCCGCTGGCGTGCCTGAAAGCGGTATGACCACCAGGAATACGTCACGGTGTCCGGATACAGCATACGGAAGGAATCAACAAAGCCTTTTTCTTTGATCACAGCAAATTTTTCGCGCTCCTCTTTCGTAAAGCCGGCGTTTTTCTCATTTGCCTTTGCATTTTTGATATCCATCTCGGTCGCTGCGACGTTCAGATCTCCGCAGAAAATCACCGGTTTTTCCTGCTCCAGTCCTTTTAAATAAGAAAGAAACGCATCCTCCCACTCCATCCGGTAGTCCAGCCGCAGCAGCTCCCGCTTGGAGTTGGGCACATAGGCATTCACCAGGTAAAAATCCGGATACTCCAACGTCAGCACCCGCCCCTCTCCGTTATGCTCCGGAAGCCCGAAGTCCCGCTGCACGGACAGGGGGGTGTGCTTGGTGAATACCGCCGTGCCGGAATAGCCCTTTTTGTCCGCATAATGCCAGTATTGATTGTAGCCGGGCAGCTCCAGTTGAATCTGCCCCTCCTGAAGCTTGGTTTCCTGGATGCAAAAAAAGTCCGCATCCTCCTGGGCAAAAAATGCCTCAAAGCCCTTTTCCCGGCATGCCCGCAAGCCATTTACGTTCCATGAGATCAGTTTCATTCCGTCCTCCTGTCAGTGCTGCTCCAGCAGCTCCAATGCATTCTCCCAGTCGATCCGGCTCCGCTGCGCCGGGGTCAGGGCAAAGTCGTCCATGATCCGGTGGATCCTCACCGGGCTGTCCCAGGGGCAGTCACTGGCAAAGAGGATCCGCTCCGCCCCATGTCGCTGCACGATCCGCTCAAACTGACCTGGGTCAATAGAATGGCTGGCAAACGCCGTATCCAGATACACATTCTTCCTGCCCACCAGCAGCCGCTCCGCTTCATCCCACTGCAGCACGCCTCCCAGATGGGCGGCGATCAGGGTCAGCTCCGGCACCGCCTCAGCAATTCGTGCCAGTGCCTCCGGAGAAGCATGCCGCACCTGGGGAGAAACCGGGTCGAACCCGGCATGAAACAGCACCGGCAGCCCCAGCTGGGCGCACCGCCGATAAATGGGCAGCATCCTTGGCTCATCCGCAAAAAAGCCCTGGTAATCCGGGTGCAGCTTGATGCCGTGAAGCCCCAGCTGCCGGATCCGCTCCAACTCCTCCAGCACATCCGGCGCATCCGGATGCACACTGCCGTAGCAGTACAGGATATCGTCCTGCTGCTGCGCCGCCCAGTCGTTGATGATGGTCTGCTGGGTGGGCTTGGTGGCGATGGGCAGAACCACGCCCTTATCCACGCCCCATTCCCGTAGCCGCCGGCGCAGCCCCTCCGCCGTACCGTCCGTTTCCGGGATCAGATCCGCCTTTCCGGCGATCTGCCCGATGGCTCGGGCGGCGATCTTCTCGGCAAAGGCGTGTACATGGAAATCGACCAGCATGAAAAAGCCTCCTCATAGCCTAAAAAAGCGGAACGCTTGCCGCATTCCGCTTTGTGTCCTGTGGATCACCCGGCGATATGCTGAATATCCTCCGGCTTGATCTCGAAATCAATGGTATCATTGGAGTAGTACTTGTAGGGGGTGTAGATCAGCTTCAGATCCTTCCGCTCGGAGGGAATCTCCAGCGCTACCACGAAGGAAATCTTCTCCCCTGCTGCCACCTGCTGGTGAACCAGCTTTCTGCCGGTGTTTGCGTAATATTTGGTTGCCTGGGAGTTTGCCAGTGCGGAATGTCCCACATCGGTGACAGTACCGTCCACATCCGTGGAGAAATGGGTCAGATAACTGAGATCCAGCACCTTGCCGGAGTTGTTGGTTAAATTCATCTCCACAAACAGGATCTCCGTTTTGTTTTCGTTTTTGTTGGTAAACTTGTCCAGTGCCTTGACAGCCTCCACCTCAACCTGGAGCTTTTCCTGCTTCTCGGTGTTGTTGTATTCAGCCGGCTTGCCCACCTGGGCATCAACCACCGCACCCTTGACGGATTCGGAGATCCGATCCTCCGGCGCCGGAACAGGAACCACATACTCGGTGCTCTCCGGCACGGTATTGCTGCTGCTGTCGTTGTTGCAGCCTGCTGCCAGGGGGGATAGCATACACAAAGCAGCCAGCGTGATGGCTGCGCCTTTACGGAACTGGAACATAAGAGTTTCCTCCTTATATGTTATACATCATATTTCAGAATATACGCACAAAGCCGTCAGACAGACCTTGTGCAAGGTTGCACAAATTATTATATCACAAAAGTCGCCGCTTTGCAAGTCCTTTTTCGGGGATCCTGCATAAGGATGCCCAAAACGACAAACAGCGTCTGCGGAAAGCATAGCCTCCTGCAAACGCTGTCCTCCAAGGGGACGATCAGCCTGCGCTCGGAGCGGATACCGGGCAGACACCGGCGCAAGCGCCGCACTCGATGCAGGTATCAGCGTCAATCACATACTTGCTGTCGCCAGCGGAAATTGCGCTTACGGGACATTCGCTCTCGCAAGCACCGCACATGATGCAATCATCAGAAATTACGTATGCCATTCTAAATACACCTCCATTACGTATTCAGCGCCGGGATCCTCCGGCACCGCTACCTATATTGTAACACATTTTTCGCAAAAAGCAAGTGTTTTTTTCAGGCAAGCGGACATTGCCTCAATCCTCCTGGACGCCGCCGCAGCTGAGCCCCAGCAGCATCCAGAAAACCGGAGTCACCGGCAGGGCAGAAATGCCGCACCCCGCCGCGTCCAGGGCGTCCTTGGCGCTCTGGGTGTAGGCCCGCACCAGGCCCCCTGCCCCCAGCAGCACCGCCAGTCCCAGGGGTGCCTTCCCCTTCCGGTATGCCTTTGCACCCCGGAGCAAGGACACTGCCGCCAGCGCCAGATACAACAGCAGTGCCGGGATCCCCCGGGTGGCTGCCTGGTACAGATAGTCGTTGTAGGGATCGTCCACAATGTTCAGATTCTGGATGATGGTATAGCTGGAGCGCAACTGGGCATAAATGTAATTATCCGCACCGGTACCCAGCAGGGGATACCTGGCAATGGTCTGGGCAGCCTGCTTCCACATATAGGGATAAATACTCAGAGGCTGCTCCAGGTCGAACTTCCCCTGGGCATCCTGCCGGGAGTACTGACCGCACACATCGTTCCGGTACGCCCCATCCAGGAACACAATGGAACCGTCCTGCAAATGATAGCCGGCGGACAGGGGGGTATCCGCATCAGAGGACAGGAACTTGCTGCCGTTGAGCAAAGGCGCAGCACAGGCTGGGCCGAAGCCGATGCCGGCACACAGCACCATTGCCGCTAGGGGCTTGACCGGCTTGCATGCCCCCTTCCGCAGTCCCAGCACCAAGCCGGTCACCAGCACTGCGCCCAGTCCCACCAGTCCTGCCAGGCATTGGGTTCGGGGCAGGAAGAACAGGAACACCGCCGCCGCAATGGTGTAATAGAGCCGGCACTTCTTCTCCCGGCTGTACAGTGCCATGCACACCGCCAGCATCCCCAGCATGGTCAGCAGCATGGCGAACGCCGCCGGGTTGGAGGACAGACCGCTGGGCAGGTACACATCCACCAGCAGCCGGTGGAACATATGGTCGTAGCTGGAGGGCAGCCGGATGGGCAGGATCTGGAACAGGGCAAACAGGCACTGTGCCAGTCCGTATCCGGTGATCCAGAGCCCCAGCTTTTCTGCCTCTTTTCGGTGCAGCTGGGAGCAGATCACGAAGAACGCACCGTAGAACAGCAGTGCCAGCACGCCCCGTCCCCGCCCCTCCATGCCGATGAGGGCAACGGTGGTGTCGAAGGACAGCAGGGCGGAAATATACCCCAGGATCAGGATGCTGCACAGGAGTGCTGCCGGCAGTGCCGCCCGTTTCGGGTCAAACTGCTTCTTGATGAGGGCGATGAAAGCAAAGATCAGGGCAAGCACGCCTCCCACCGCAAACATGGAGGACACGCTCCGCAAAATCAGCACCAGATAGGCAAGCACGCCCCTGGGACCTCCGTCGCTGATGGCCTCCGACAGGCTGCCGTATATGTCCTGGGTCAGCTCCGCCAGCAGCATACTGCCGGTCAGCAGGATCATTGCCAGCATGCACACCCGGCAGGACAGCTGCCGCAGCCGCTCCGGCTTCAGATTTACAATAAAGTTGGAACGCTCCGAACTGTGAAACAAGGTTTTCGCCATAAACATGCTCCTTTACAGAAAACCCCCACGCATTGCTGCGCAGGGGTTGGTATGCGTTATTTTGCGTATTCGACTGCCCGGCTTTCCCGGATGATGTTGACCTTGATCTGACCCGGGTATTCCATTTCGTCCTCGATCTGCTTGGCGATCTGTCGTGCCACCAGAACCATCTTCTCGTCGTTGATGACCTCCGGCTGTACCATGATCCGGATCTCTCTGCCCGCCTGGACAGCGTAGCTTTTCTCCACGCCTTCGTAGCTCTGACAGATTTCCTCCAGCTTCTGGAGCCGCTTGATGTAGTTCTCGTAGTTTTCGCTTCTTGCCGCAGGCCGTGCCGCAGAAATGGCGTCCGCCGCCTGTACGATGCAGGCAATGACGGTTCTGGGCTCTACGTCATTGTGATGGGCCTCGATGGCGTGGATAACCTCCGGACTTTCCTTATACCGGCGGCATACATCCACACCGATCTGCACATGGGAGCCTTCGATCTCGGAGGTCAGCGCCTTGCCGATATCGTGGAGCAGTCCCGCACGCCGTGCCAGGGTAGCGTCCACACCCAGCTCGGAGGCAAGGATGCCGGACAGCTGCGCCACCTCGATGCTGTGGTTCAGCACATTCTGCCGGTAGCTGGTTCTGTACCGGAGTCTGCCGATGAGCTTTACCAGCTCGCTGTTCAGCCCGTGTACATTGGTTTCCAGGATGGCACGCTCGCCCTCCTGCTTGATCTTGTATTCCACCTCACGCCGTGCCTTATCCACCATTTCCTCGATGCGGGTGGGATGGATCCGACCGTCGCTGATGAGCTTCTCCAGAGCGATCCGGGCAACCTCCCGGCGCACATGGTCAAAGCAGGACAGGGTGATAGCCTCCGGGGTATCATCAATGATGAGATCTACTCCGGTGAGGGTTTCCAGCGTCCGGATGTTCCTGCCCTCCCGTCCGATGATGCGTCCCTTCATTTCGTCATTGGGCAGTGCCACCACGGAAACCGCCGCTTCGGACACCTGCTCCGCCGCACATTTTGCAATGGCAAGGGCAATGTAGTTCCGTGCCTTCTCGTCGCACTCGTCCTTGATCTGCTGTTCGTAGCTGGTGACCTTCAGCGCCTTTTCGTGCACCAGGTCATCCTCCAGCATATTGAGCATGTATTCCTTTGCCTGTTCCCGGGTCAGCTCGGAAATGCGCTCCAGCATATCCATTTCACTTTTCTTGAGGGTCTCCGCCTCCTTGAGCCGATCCTCCGCCGCCCGGATCTTGTTCTGGAGCTGTTCTTCCTTCCGCTCCAGGTTGTCGTTCTTCCGGTCGAGATTTTCTTCCTTTTGCTGGATGCGACGCTCCTGCCGGGAGATCTCTCCCCGGCGATCCTTGATCTCCCGCTCCGCCTCCGAGCGCAGCTTGTAGATCTCGTCCTTCGCTTCTACCAACGCCGCCTTTTTCCGGCTGTCCGCATCCTTTCCTGCGTCCTCCAGAATGCGCTCCGCTTCCTTCTCCGCAGAGCCGATCACGCTTTCCGCCTCACGCCGGCGGTATGCGATGCCCTGCTTGAAGAAAATGAACCCGGAAATCGCTGCACCGACGATCAGCGCTGCCACGCCGGTCAGCACTGTGATCATGGTTTCATCCACGTTGTACCGTCCTCCTTCATTCAGTCTGATTCTGACTATCACTTCACTAAGGCGGACAATGTCACCGTATTTTTATTCATTTGTGTATACTGCGCCCGTGCGCACAAAGAGAACATCTGTTCTCTGATTCAGAATTGGGGGCTGATTCGCCGTTGATTCCACATTTATACTGACCGGCAGAGCCGGCACAAATAAAAGTACAGCCACATAGCCTGTGCCGTAGCTTACGGGATGGGGCGCATCCCGGAAAAGTCATTTGCAAATATATCCTATCAAACCGGTCTGGGATCATGCCGCCGGCTCATAGATTGCAACATTATTATTTTATAACTTTTCAACCTGCTTGTCAAGGGCAATCCCCCACAAAGAGCCCTCCCGGCACAGGGCTGAACGGATTTCAGCATTTTATACAATCCCCCAGCGCATTTTCAAAGGATTCCCCCTTATTTTTGTGCAGTGTGCCAAAAAGCCCCTCTGCCACCCGGATGCTCCCTGCCGGAGGACAAAATTTTTTCGCCCAGATGATTGACAAATCCGGCGGCTTGTGCTAGTATAATCTTGTATAAAACAATATCGTGGAAAACCATGACGGAGGATGGCAGATCCCGCCGTGCGCCATACAGAGAGCACCGTCCCGGCTGTAAGCGGTGCTGGCGCCGAGATTCTGCATACCGCCTCTACCAGTGTGCCTAACCGGCAACGGGCGCTCCCGTTACAGAGCATCCAAAGGCAGTCTATGACTGTGAACCAGGGTGGAACCGCGACTCGTCGCCCCTTATGCAACCGCATAGGGGGCGTTTTTGTTTGAGAGGGGGTGATCCGCACGCTGTTCCGTGACAGAAGCCTGTCCCCGTGCGGTATGACCGCCCGGACAGACGCAATCCGATAACATCATCAACTGAAAGGAAGTATTTTGCTATGATCGAACTGACACTGAAGGACGGCAGTATCCGCCAGGCTGAGGCTGGTCAATCCGCCGCCGAGGTCATCAAGGGCATCGGCATGGGTCTGTACAAGGCTGCATGCTGCGTCAAAATCAACGGGGAGGTCAAGGATCTGCGGGCAGTGCTCACCGAGAACTGCTCCTTTGAGGTCATGACCTTTGACTCCATCGAGGGTAAGAAGGCATTCTGGCACACCGCCTCCCACATTCTGGCACAAGCCGTAAAGCGGCTGTACCCGGAAGCAAAGCTTGCCATCGGCCCCGCCATCGACAACGGATTCTACTACGACTTTGACGTGGAGAAGCCCTTTACCGCCGATGAACTGGTGAAGATCGAAGCGGAAATGAAGAAAATCGTCAAGGAGGGCATCCCCCTGGAGCAGTTTGAGCTGCCCCCGGCAGAGGCGCTCAAGAAGCTGGAAGAAATGGGTGAGCCTTACAAGGTAGAGCTGTGCAGCGAGCATGCAGGCAAGGGAGAGCCCATCTCCTTCTACAAGCAGGGGGATTTCACCGACCTGTGCGCAGGGCCTCATCTGATGACCACCGCTCCGGTGAAGGCGTTCAAGCTGCTGTCCTGCACCGGCGCATACTGGAGAGGCTCCGAAAAGAACAAGATGCTGTCCCGGATCTACGGTACCGCATACCCCAAGGCTGCGGAACTGGAGGCATACCTCAAGCAGCTGGAGGAAGCCAGGCTGCGGGATCACAACAAGCTGGGCAGAGAGCTGGAGCTGTTCACCACCGTGGACTGCATCGGTCAGGGCCTGCCCATCATGCTGCCCAAGGGCGCAAGAGTCATCCAGCTGCTGCAGCGCTTTGTAGAGGATGAGGAGCAGCGCCGGGGCTACCTGCTGACCAAGACCCCTCTGATGGCAAAGAGCGACCTGTACAAAATCTCCGGCCACTGGGATCACTACAAGGAAGGCATGTTCGTACTGGGGGACGAGGAGAAGGACAAGGAGGTATTTGCCCTGCGTCCCATGACCTGTCCCTTCCAGTACCAGGTATTCCTGAACCGTCCCCGTTCCTACCGGGATCTGCCCATGCGGTTGGGCGAGACCTCTACTCTGTTCCGGAACGAGGACAGCGGCGAGATGCACGGTCTGATCCGGGTACGGCAGTTTACCATTTCCGAGGGACATCTGATCCTTCGTCCGGAGCAGCTGGAGGATGAGTTCCGGGGCTGTCTGGAGCTTGCCAACTACATGCTCACCACCCTGGGGCTGGCGGATGATGTGACCTACCGGTTCTCCCAGTGGGATCCCAACAACACGGAAAAGTATATCGGCACCCCGGAGCAGTGGGACGAGGCACAGGGCGCTATGAAGAAGATCCTGGATCACCTGGGCATCCACTACACCATCGGCATTGACGAGGCTGCCTTCTACGGGCCCAAGCTGGATATCCAGATCAAGAACGTACACGGCAAGGAGGACACCCTCATCACCATCCAGATCGACCAGATGCTGGCGCAGCTGTTCGGCATGGAATACACCGACGTGGACGGCACCAAGCGCCGCCCCTACATCATTCACCGGACATCTCTGGGCTGCTATGAGCGTACCCTTGCCCTGCTGATCGAGAAGTACGCCGGAGCATTCCCCCTGTGGCTGGCACCGGAACAGGTCAAGCTGATCCCCATTGCAGACCGGCACATGGACTACACCCTGGAGCTCGCAAGAAAGCTGGAGGCTGCGGGCATGCGCATCACCGTGGACGACCGGGCAGAGAAGGTGGGCTACAAGATCCGGCAGGCAGTGCTGGAGAAGGTGCCCTACATGCTCACCATCGGAGACAACGAGGTGGAGAGCAAGACCGTATCCGTCCGCTCCCGCCGGGACGGGGATCTGGGCAGCATGACCCAGGACGCCCTGCTGGCAAAGCTGGTGGAAGAGGTTGCCACCAAGAAAATCTGAGGCGCTATCATAAAACAAACCCGTCCGGGCATACCGGGCGGGTTTTTTCTGTCCTCCATCCAAAACAGGGGCATCCTCCCGGATGCCCCACTTGATTATTCTGATTTTTCCTGGTTCTTCAGATCCTGGGGGCGCTGCCGCACCTTGATGTGTACCTCACGCAGCTGCTGCTCCGTAACCTGGGTGGGAGCACCCAGCAGCAGATCCTGGGCGTTGGAGTTCAGCGGGAAGGCAATGACCTCCCGGATGCTCTCCTCGTCCAGCAGCAGCATGATCATCCGGTCAATGCCGAACGCCATACCTGCATGGGGGGGCGCACCGAACTTGAATGCGCTGTACAAAGCGCCGAACTTGGCTGCCACATCCTCCTCCGTGTAGCCGGCAATCTCAAACGCCTTCACCATCACCTCCGGGTCATGGTTCCGGACTGCGCCGGATGCCAGCTCCACGCCGTTGCACACCACATCATACTGATATGCCAGCACGTCGCAGGGGTTCTTGGTGTTCAGAGCCTCCAGCTCACCCTGGGGCATGGAGAAGGGGTTGTGGGTGAAGATGGGCTTGCCGGTTTCCTCGTCCTCCTCGTACATGGGGAAGTCCACGATCCAGCAGATCTCAAACCGGTCGTTGTCGATCAGACCCATCCGGTTTGCAACCTCCGTGCGGATCTGTCCGGCAAACTTCTCCGCATTCTTCTTGCTGTCCGCAATAAAGTACAGCACATCCCCGGGCTCCAGCTCTGCACGGCGCTTGATCTCCTCCCGGGAGGCGTCCGTCAGGAACTTGTCAATGGGGCCCAGGAAGGACATGTTCTCGTCCACCTTCACATAGCCCAGTCCCTTCATGCCGATGGACAGGGCGTACTCCTCCATGCTCTTGAAGAAGGTCTTGGACTTTTCACCCATCTTAGGCACCCGGATGCCCCGGACGGTCTTGTTGGAGAAGGGCTTGAAGTCGCTGTCCACGAACTGATCGGACAGGTCGATGATGAACAGCGGATTCCGCAGATCCGGCTTGTCGGAGCCGTACTTCAGCATGGCGTCCGCATAGGTGATCCGGGGGAAGGGGCCCTTGGTGAAGGGCTTGTTGCTGAATTTCTCGATGATGGCGGGGAAAACCTCCTCCGCAACGGCAAATACTTCCTCCTGGGTGGCAAAGGACATTTCCAGGTCAAGCTGATAGAACTCGCCGGGGGTACGATCCGCTCTTGCGTCCTCGTCCCGGAAGCAGGGAGCAAGCTGGAAGTATTTATCAAAGCCGGACACCATGTACAGCTGCTTGAAGATCTGGGGTGCCTGGGGCAGGGCATAGAACTTGCCGTGATGCTTCCGGCTGGGGATCAGGTAGTCCCGTGCCCCCTCCGGGGAGGAGGTGGAAAGAATGGGGGTCTGAAGCTCCAAAAAGCCCAGACTGGTCATCTTCTCCCGCATAAAGGACATAATGTTGGAACGGAATACGATGTTCTGATGCACCCGGTGGTTCCGCATATCCAAAAACCGGTACCGCAGCCGGATATCCTCGCCGGATTCCCGGGAGGAGGGCACCTCAAAGGGCAGGGGCACCGTAACCTTCCCCAGGATCTCCAGGGTCTGTGCCACGATCTCCACCGTACCGGTTGCGATCTTGTCATTGTAGGTGGACGCATCCCGCTTGACCACCTGTCCGCTGACGGAAACGGCGCTTTCCTTGTTCACGCCCTCCAGCAGACCCTCGTTCTGCTGCATGGTGATCTGCACAATGCCGTAGTGATCCCGCAGGTCGATGAACTTGATGCCCCCGTGATCCCGGATGTTCTCCACCCAGCCGGATACCCGGACGGTCTTGCCGATCTCCCCCTCGCCGATCATGCTGGTGAGATGATCCCGATAACGATTTGCTAAAAACATCTTCTCAATACCTTCCCTTCCCTATCAGCCTTTCAGCTTCTTTTCCAACAGCTCTTTGATGGCCTTGGGTGTGGCAGAGCCCTTCAGCGCTCTGTTTGCCTGTCCCATCAAAAATCCGAATACCTTCTGTTCCCCGTTCCGGTACTGCTCCACCGGCCCCGGATTGTCCGCCAGCAGCTTGTCGATGACGGATTCCGCCAGCCCCAGATCCTCCCGGATCCACAGATTCTCCTCCTCGGCGATCTGATCCGCCGTCTTGCCGGTTTCCAGCATACTCCGGAGGATATCCTTCATATTACTCTTGTTGATCTTGTCGGTTTCCCCAAGCTCCACCAGCCGTGCCAGTGCAGGCCCGTCAAAGGGCAGGGTTCCCATATCCGCTTCTCCCAGATTGATCCGGCGCATCAGCTCCACCAGAATGAAGGAGGCGATGGCTTTGGGATTGGGATAGCTTGCGGCAGCCGCATCGAAAAAGTCGCTGATGCGCTTGTCGCTGAGCAGGGTCTCCGCCTCGTTCTTGGCGATGCCCCACTCCAGATACCGGGCAAGCCGCTGCTCCGGCATTTCCGGCAGGCTTGCCCGGATCTCCTCCAGCTCCTGCTCGGTAAAGATGATGGGAGGAATGTCCGGATCCGGGAAGTACCGGTAATCGTGAGCATCCTCCTTGGAACGCATGGCAGTGGTTTCCCCGGTGCTGTCGCTGAACCGGCGGGTTTCCTGATGCACCCTGCCGCCGGATTCCAGAATCTCTGTCTGCCGGTAGATCTCGTAATCAATGGCTCTGCCGATTGCCTTCACGGAGTTCAGATTCTTGATCTCCGCCCGGGTACCCAGGGGCGCACCCGGCTCTGCCAGGGAAATGTTCACATCGCACCGGAGGGAGCCCTGCTCCATCTTGCCGTCGCATACGCCGGCGTACTGGAGCAGCTGCCGGATTTTTTCCACAAAGGCGGTTACGTCCTCTGCGCTGTGGAAATCCGGCTCGGTGACGATCTCGATCAGCGGGATGCCGCACCGGTTATAATCCGCCAGGCTCACATGGGCAGCTTCATCGTGCACCAGCTTGCCGGCATCCTCCTCCAGGTGGATCCGGTTGATGCGGATTACCTTGTCCTCCCCGTTCACCCGGATGTCCACATGGCCGTTCAGACACACGGGACGTGGCATCTGGGAAATCTGGTACGCCTTGGGCAGATCCGGGTAGAAATAGTTCTTCCGGTCCCACTTGGTGAACCGGGAAATGTCGCAGTTCATGGTATAGCCTGCCTTGACGATGTATTCCACCGCCTTCCGGTTCAGAATGGGCAGGGTGCCGGGCAGTCCGGAGCATACCGGACAGCAGCGGGAATTGGGCTCGCCGCCGAATTCCGCAGAACAGGTGCAGAACACCTTGGATTTGGTCAGAAGCTCGGCGTGGATCTCCAGGCCGATGGTGGGGTACAATCTCATTTTGCCGCTCCTCCCTCCGGCTTTGCCGGGATCACAGTAAAGCCCTGCTCGAATGCGTCAGCCGCCTGGATAATAGTAGCCTCGTCAAAGCGTCTGCCGATCAAAGACATGCCGATGGGCATCCCTGTCCTGCTATAACCGCAGGTGGTGCTGATGGCAGGCAGGCAGGCAATATTCACCGTCACCGTGCAGATATCTCCGGTGTACATCTTCACCGGATCATGCTCCTGTTTGCCGATGGGGTATGCCACCGTAGGCGCCGTGGGGGTGAGAATGATATCGGCGGTCTGGAAGATCCGGTCATATTCCTTGATGAAATCCTGCTTGAGGGCAAGGGCTTTCCGGTAGTAAGCGTCGTAATAGCCGCTGGACAGGGCATAGTTCCCCAGCAGGATCCGGCGCTTGACCTCGTCCCCGAAGCCTCTGCTCCGGCTGTCCCGGATCATTTTATCAAAGCTGTTTCCCTCGCCCCGGAGGCCGTATTTGATGCCGTCAAACCGGGCAAGGTTGGATGCCGCCTCCGCAGAGGCGATCAGGTAGTATGCGGCAACCGCATACTTGAGGGTGGAAATGGAACAATCCACCAGTTTCGCCCCCATGGATTGATATTCCCTGGCAGCAGCCAGAACCGCTTCCTTGACCTCATCATCCACAGCGTCCCCGAAAAATTCCTTGGGCAGGGCGATTTTCAGCCCCTTCAGAGACTTGCCGACCTTTTCGTTGAAATCCGGCACCGACTGGGGCGCAGAGGTGGCATCGTGGGGATCCTGTCCCGCAATGGCGGACAGCACCGTGCCGCAGTCCCGGGCGCACCGGGCGATGGGGCCGATCTGATCCAGCGAGCTGGCGAATGCCACCAGACCATACCGGGACACTCTGCCGTAGGTGGGCTTTAAGCCGGTGACGCCGCAGAAGGATGCAGGCTGCCGGATGGATCCGCCCGTATCGGAACCCAAAGCAGCGGCGCAAAGTCGGGCGCTGACCGCTGCCGCACTGCCGCCGGAGGAGCCTCCGGGCACACAGCTTGTGTCATAGGGGTTCCGGGTCTTGGCAAAGGCACTGGTCTGGTTGGAGCTACCCATGGCAAACTCGTCCATGCTTGCCTTGCCCAGCATGATATAATTCTGCGCCTTCAGCTTTTCCACAACCGTTGCGTCATAGGGGGGCACGAAATCCTCCAGCATCCGGGAGGAACAGGTGGTGCGTACCCCGTCGGTGCAAAGATTGTCCTTCATAGCCATGGGGATGCCCGTCAAGGGCGCAGCGTTGCCTGCATCGATCCGGGTCTGCGCCTGTTCCGCCTGGGCGTGTGCCTCCTCCGGGGTCACGGTGATATAGGACAGCAGACTGCCGTCCACTGCACGGATCCGCTCCAGATACGCATCAGTCAGTTCAGCAGCGCTGATGCTTTTGCTGTCCAGAAGCTGCCGCAACTGGGTCAGCGTGGTGTTCTGTAAATCCATCTTTCCAATCCCTTTCCGGTGTTATTCCATCATTTTCGGCACTACATAGCAGTCATCCCGGGGCTGGGTATTCTGCTGAAGCCGGGCGGTATCGTAGGAGGGCTGTGCCACATCCTCCCGCAGTGCCTGGTAGGGGATCTCGTTGTGATCCTGGGTATCGTCGTAGGTCACGTCATATTCCTTGATCTGATCCATCAGCGCAATGATATCGTCCATCTGGGCGATCACCGCATCCTGCTGTTCCTCTGTGAAATCGAGCTTGGAAAGCTCACACAGATGGGCAAGCGTTGTTTTATCCATAAAGCCGTTCCTTTCCCCGGCAGCATCCGGTCTGCCGTGCCTGTCAAAGGCATCATATTCTGTATTATTATACTACAAAACCCGGCGTATTGCAAGGGGTTTTGGGGCAGCAGGACGGGTTTCTTTTCTTTTGTGCCGGGATGCACAGTAGGAGTTTATTGAAGTGACCATCTTTTCCGAACTTGTCTTTGATGCTCTGCGTGCGCCACATACGCAGAAGCGTTATACCTTTTTAAGTAACCATTTTCTTTTATGCATTTCCTTATGCTCTGCGTGCTTGGCACACGCAGTACGGGTTTACCGGATGCTTGGGGAGACAACCCGGGGAAAGGGGGGCAGCCCGGC
>ENA-OPTB01001825-OPTB01001825.1-human-gut-metagenome-genome-assembly--contig:-NODE-1825-length-15083-cov-4.182859_pt1 | contig 15083 bp, 10 predicted proteins | sample MGYA00241810_ERZ501911 | MGnify/ENA primary metagenome ERZ501911 (study PRJEB25962, sample SAMEA2042304) | human gut metagenome | biome: human gut; feature: human-associated habitat; material: faeces... | reverse complement strand
TTATAATTTTATCTATATAAACAGGGAAAGTTTGGGCATCCCTGATTGTTTTCAGGGAATATCCCTTATTCATTTAGTCTTTATCAGACTTTGTTGTATATGCAGCCACGAGCATCTGCCGAGACTACATTTCTTGTACTATAATACTTTTACTTTACACATATATTATAGCATATGCCGTGAAATCTGCAATATACATTCACCGGCATTCAGACTTCAAGACCGTATCGGTATCTACAGACTCTTTTTCCTCGACTCAAACTTAATACATATTCATTATAAGGCAGAACGCGTGTTCTTGCAAGAAAAATCCTTTTCAACTTCTCCATTCGTTTACTCTATTGATAATAGTATGAACTGGTTTTTTGTCGCATTTCGACTTCTCAAGGTAAATGCAAATTTTTAATCCTTTTTGCATTTACTTTGAGAATAAGTCCTAACATCATTAGATGCCATGAGCTTTGCCCTTGATTTAAGCGGCAATTTTGAATTTTGTTCATAATAAAACAGGCACAAAGTAGAGCCAAAAAACCTATTTTATGCCTGTCATACTAAATGCAAACCTATTTTGCATTAGGTTTGCAAATTAACCTTTTTTTCATAAACATTACCTCTTTTATGTGCAATTATTTAACATTAATTCCGCAGTGTCGTAAATCTACAACCGACACGTTCTTAACTTTAAACGTATATTTATGAATACCTTTTTTAATTACTTTATTTGCCGGGGATCTGTACTGATAAATCAGTTTACCCGGACAGGAAGCATAGGTATAAAACGGATAAGCCAGATCTGCTCCCATCGTATTTACAGTATATCCCTTTACAATAATGGTATTTCCACTGTAGGAAAGAGATTGGGTTACAAACTTGATTTCATCTTCTTCATAGTCGCTCAGCTTGGTGCTGACCTTCAAGGAATATGTATTTGCCTTTGGAGACACTGCCTTACTCGTCTTTGCATCATTTTTGTTTTCGATCATTTCGACTTTCGCCTTATATTTTGCCGAACCTGCTCCTTTTGCCTTATAAGTAAATGTGTATTTACTTGTGGCAGCACTTGTAAAAGTCTTGATCTTTTTTGAGCCTTTATAAACATAAATTTTGGAAACACCACGGACTCCTGCACCGCCATTATTGACATCCACCTGAATGCCAGCCTGATCCGCAGACATCTTCGTCACTTCAATCTTCGGCTCTTTTTTTACGACTGTTTTATACACCGGTTCATCCGTAACGGTGATTTTTGCTCTAACCTTAAGGCGTGGCAGCGTTTTCACATTCTTGTTTTCTTCTTTTATATAGCCATACTGTACGGATACCTCTTCGCCAGGCTTTGCGGTCTGTCCTGTAATAACGGCTGATTCACTCCGATTGATCGTCTGACTCATTAGTGCCGGTCCAAAATCAGCAAACCAGGTTAGTGTAACCGGGCTTTCCGTAGTCACATACATACCTACCCGGATAACTTTATCCGTGTCATTTTTTACAACAAATGTATCCGGTTTCTGTCCGATATAAATGTATCCGGTAGTATTTGCTTCACCAAATATTACACTGCCACTTTTTGCTTCTGTAAGTGTGTAAGTTACCTTATTTGCATCCAGATCCATTTCGAAGTTCTTTGCAAAAACAGGCTCTGCATGACAGATTACCATGACCAGCATAAGCATACATGCTGCTATCCCCAAATGCAGTAACCTTCTTCCTTCCATTTGTGTTTCCTTAAATTGTTTGACCATAACCAGTCCTCCTTTTTCGTGCATTTACTTTAAAATTATTTATATGCATAGTAGATAAATTTTGCAAGTTCCACGCGCGTAACAGCATCGTCCGGTCTGAATTTATGATCACCATTGTCTTTGATGATGCCCTTGGACTCGGCCCATGCTACCGCATCCGCATAAAATACCCAGTCCTTGTAGTCCGTAAATGTTGATTTCTGGGATGCTTTCGGTGCACCGATGCTCTGCCATACATAATACAGTGCATAGCCACGCTGGTAAGCATATTTTCCTTCAAAGATTCCATACTCAATCAGTCCCTTATCCACTGCCCACAATGCAGCTTTATAGTAACTGTCCGTGCTCTTGACATCCGGGAAATGATTTAATGCTTTCGGTGTCGGAGATCCGTTTGCCTTGTACAAAGCGTTAAATACATCACCCTTGGTGCAGATTGCCTTGGAATAAAATTCGTTCTTGCTGGTAGGCTCCATGATCTTGTTTTTTACCACCCATGCAACTGCCTTGGCATCGGCAGCATCCACATCGGTGTACGAGGATGTGGAAGATGCATTTTTAATCTTGATCTTCACGGTCTTTGTCGCATTCAGATTGATCGTATAGCCGCCCTTTACTTTTTTCATATAGGTTGTATCAAGTGGCAGATACGATTTCACACCTGCCTGATCCGTACAGATCAGATATTCGCCAGCCATTGCCTCCTCATCTGCAAAAGTTGTCTTTCCGGTGCTTGTTGTGTAGGACTTGATCTTCTTATTGGAAGATGCAAAGATCTGCACCGCCTCTGTCTCATAAGTTCCAACGCCCAGATACTGATAATTTTCCCGTAAAATGTTTGCCTTATGACTGGCACTGTTCATCCATCCACGCATCGCAAGCTGTGCCGTAACCGTTTTTGTACATTTGTACATATTCTCGCCGAGTCCGGTAGTCTTAAAGGAAGACGGAACGGCAGTCTTGTAGCTGGTTCCATTAGGTCTGGTATGTGCTGGCTGTGTATTGTTGACATTTTCCTTTGCACGGACTGCGGTTGCTTTTTGCAATGCTGCCGGCATGGTAAGAAGTTTTTTCCCTTCCTTTGCACGCTCAATATTGGTCAACCGCAAAATGTTCCATTCATCCTCAGAAACGGCAATTCCTTTTTCCGGCCGGTTGTTTCCCAATGTCGGAATCACTTCATTGATATAAAGTTCCCTTGTCTTTCCATCCAGTGACAGATTCAGATAGGCGGTAACACCTCCCTTGCTTTCATAAGTTGCATCTACTTTGCGGAACGATTTCCATTCTGCTTTGGTTCCGTTTTTTGCTGCAGCAGTAATTACTTTCATGACCTGTGCTTTGGTTGTTGTATTGGTCATATTCATTTTGCCGGCTGCTGAACTCATTGCCCCCCAGTCTTCCTCGAGTTTTTCCTCTGTCGTACCCACATTGTCTGCTTTTACGGTCATCTGCGGTATGATGCAGATCATCATAATAAGTACCAGTGCCAGACTGCACAAATTTTTTCCTATTTGCAGGATTATTTTTTTCTTTGCTTTCATATAGATTTCTCCTATACTTCTTTGTTGTTCTTTAAGATCAGCCTTTTATGTTTGTTTGAGTATGTCCAGTATTTGGAAGAAAGCTTCGAGCAGTTTCCGAATGTGATCGAAGAAACTTTCTTCGCCTTTGACTGATATGGTACCCAGCTTGTATACTCGCGTCCACTCTTCTTTCCGGAACCGGTATAATAATTATCCGATACGGTATTTTCCCCTGATACATAACCGGCGATCTCACCAGCCATGGCATATTTTCCTTTTGCCGTAACTTTTCCTACGTTGTAATTGCAGCTTCCATCACTGAATTCTCCGACAACACCACCTGCATACCCTTTTCCGGTAAGGCTGACCGTTCCTGTATTATAACAGTTTTTAATCTTTGTCCCGTAGTAACTTACACCGCCAACATTGGTAAATCCGTTCTTCGTATTGACAGTAATCTTACCGGTATTGTAGCATTCGCTCATTAACGATCCAAATCCTACACCCGCAATATAATTGTCTCCTTCATAGTCTCTTCCGGAGCAGACACCGGTAAAGGAAACCGCACCCTTGTTATAGCACTGTTTAACCGCATTGTTTACAGTGGACGCTCCGATTACACCACACACTTTGACTTCCGCGCGCGAGGTCTTTCCTCCCTGATTTGTCACGGAAATTTTACCGGTATTGCCGCATCCCTTAGCCTGTCCATAACACGTTCCGGCAACACCGCAAGCCTCAAATTCAAGCCCGAATCCTGCATCTCCCTTTGCTGTATTCTTAATTGTAAGATTTCCGGTATTGACACACTTTTCTATTTTCTTCGTACTTCCGGCAATACCATATACCGAAAACGAAGTATCCTCATTCCATGCTCCTGTCAATGTGATATTGCCCTTATTCCGGCAATTCTTGAAATTGGAATTTTCATATCCCCAGGAGATTCCGGCAAAATAACCAGGCAGCGCATCCGTTACTTTAATATCTGCATTGACTTTACTGGTACAATCGGTAAAATCACAGGATTTTGCGCTATAGACAATTCCGGCACCACCGATTGTCGCTTTTCCGGATACTGTGATATTGGAAAATCTGCACTTTTCCGCCTGATATACCAGGGCTGCTCCCATTTCTTTTCCCTGAATCGTCACATTTGTCATAACAATGTTTTTAAACGTTGCATTTTTTGCATTGTTGAACAGTCCCATTCCCGTATAGTTCTTAATCGTATGTCCTTTTCCATCCAGGGAACCCGTAAAGCACTCCTCGTGCTGCACCTTCATATCATAATCATAATAATTCGGAAACAGATTCAGATTCCCCTTAATTGTGATATCCTTCGCCAGATAATAATTTCCCTTCGGGTTATTCTGCATGGCGATCAGATCCTGCTCGGAATTGATCGCGGTCTCCTGTGCCGCGTATACGGTCTCTGTTCCTGTCTGTACATGCAGATTAGCCGGAACATTGGTACAGGCCAATGCCAGTGCCATCACAAAAGCTGTCATTTTTTTCATAAGCATTTCCTCCGTTGTGTCCATTTTTCAGACTTCTGGCACATCTGGTCTGATGTGCATTCACTCTGTGAATATAGTACCACATTTCAAAAAAGATCTGCTGTTAATTGCGCGAATTACAGTTATTTCGACATGAACGATTATAAAATGCCGTCATTTGCGGTTTATAGTTATGAAAAAAAGGGGAACACCTCTGCTTTGTGCAAGGTGTTCCCCGTTTTTCTCTATAACAGCCACTTCATCTCTGCAAAAAATTCCCGCAGCATATTGTTCGGCAGATATTTTGGTGTGGAATCCGCCGCAATTCCACAGACATCGGAAAGTCCGTACTTTTTTGCAATCTGTAAGGCACGGAATACATGAAAATTGTTGGTCACAATGCCAACGGATGCGCCTTCTTTCATCAGCTTTTTACTGTTCGTGATATTCTGCCCGGTTGTCTGCGATTTATCTTCCGGCAAAATCCGCGCAGTATCAATTCCTTTTTCCTGCAGATACCGTGCCATTCCCTCTGCTTCAGACCACGGCTCGTTGCTTCCCTGTCCTCCGGAAACAATGCAGACCGTGTCCGGGTTTTCATTCAGATATTCCACAGCCTTATCCAGACGATATTTAAGAACCGGACTCGGACCGTCCTTTCTCACCTGTGCGCCAAGTACGATAATATAGTCAAGCCCCCCGCGTCCATCCGCGTGCATCTGGCTGATCACACAGCCCTCTACGATACAAAACACAAGCAGTCCGATACAGACACTCATTCCTGCAAAGATTTTTACCGGATGCGGAACCTTTTTCCACACTTCCATGTACACGGAAATTCCAAACAGAAACACCACGATCCCGATACCAATCCATATAAGGAAAAAAGCTGTGCCGGAACCGGTCGCATGAACCATTACCGCATAAATCATGCTCAGGATTCCAAGCAGTAAACATATCCAAAATACCATCATATTCTTTTTCATTTCTCCATCCCTTTTCACTCCGCTAATACCGGATATGAAAGCCATTTTCCTGTTCATCCGGTGGTATGTTTTGCCGATCCATCCCGGTAATATCAATATATCTGTCCTGTTTCAACTGCTGGATAATCTGATCAATCTCTCCGACAAGCCCCTGTAGTTCGGCACTGACCGATCCATCATATTCATTTCTTACCCATCCGGTCACACCATAGTACTGGGCCAGATGCGACAGACGGTAGCGAAACCCTACCCCCTGCACATATCCAGTGAAACAGATGTGTTCTCTTCGTTTACTGTCTGACATAATTTCCCCTAACGATAACTCTGATACAATTTTTCAAATGCCAAAAACGACCGCTCAATCATATCGTAATCGACACAGTAGGACACACGCGCATACCCCGGACAGCCGAATCCGGTCGCGGATACGATCAGAAGATCCTGCTCCCTGGCACGCTCGCAGAATGCATCTGCATCCGGCTCCAATGCTTTCACAAACATGTAAAAAGCGCCCTGTGGCTTAAAACATTCATAGCCGATCTTTGTCAGGCCATCGTAGAGCAGATCGCGGTTTTTCCTATATAATTCGATATCCCCGGTGTTGCCGACACAGGATGCAATCACTTTCTGGAACATGCTCGGTGCACAGACATAACCCAGCGCACGCCCGGCTCCTGCAATTGCCGCATAGACCGTCTTACTCTCGGTCACTTCATCTGGAACGATCACGTAGCCGATGCGCTCGCCCGGCAGTGACAGAGATTTGCTGTAGGAATAGCATACCAGAGTGTTTGCATAATATTTTGTCACATACGGTACTTCCACGCCATCGTATGCGATCTCGCGATACGGTTCGTCCGCAAGAATAAAGATCGGTGTGCCGTTTTCTTCGGATTTCTTTGTCAGAAGTGCGGCAAGTTTCCGGATTGTCTCTTTCGAATAGACAGCTCCGGACGGGTTGTTCGGGGAGTTGATGATCACGCCTTTAGTGTGTGCGCTGATCGCTTTTTCCAGGGCTTCAAAATCGATCTGGAAATCGCTGGTGTGAGGCGGTACCACAACAAGTTTCGCTCCGTTGGCTTCCACAAACACACGGTACTCCGGGAAAAACGGTGCAATCGTGATAAACTCATCTTCCGGTGAAGTGGTAAGTGCGCGGAAACATACGGACAAAGATGCGGCAGCTCCCATGGTCAGGTAAAAATTGTCTGCCGAAAACGCAGTCTCATATGTCTTGTTCAGGTAATCTGCGATTGCCTGTCTCGTCTCGATATCTCCCTGTGCAGAAGTATATCCGTGCAAAGAAATGGAATCCAGTTTCTGTGTCAGGTCACGGATGGTCTCATTGACGCAGTCCGGTGCCGGTACGGTTGGGTTTCCGAGGGAAAAATCATAGACATTTTCCGCTCCCACAACTGCTGCGCGCTGCTTGCCATACTCAAATAATTCACGGATTGCCGAACGCTGGCTTCCTAATTGATACATATCTTCTGCTACGAACATTTTATTTTCCTCCTCATATAATCAGGTGTTTTTATTAAAATTCAAGGCTTTTCAACCTTTTATATCTCCTGTTTTTCAAGTTATCGCTTCTGACTTGCCAGATAATTTTCATACTCCAGCCGGCTCAGCCGCTCGATCTCCTCCCGGAGATTGTCCGCCGACATGCGAAGCGCCCCCTGACTCATGACCGTAAGCTGCTCCAGCCCATCATTTGTCGCAACCGTGACACGGTACTTGTGCCCGATCTCATGCACGGTGCGCTCGATAAATGCATCCGCCGTCTCATCGGTTTTCGTGTAGACCACATCCAGGTTGTGATATTTGCTTTTGGCACCCGGATGTTCCTTGCGCTTATAGGCATCAAACACCACCAGCACCGGACAGCTCTTGTATCCCTGATAATTGCTTAAAATATCCAAAAGCTTGTCCCTTGCGGAATCAATATTGACACGGGAAAGTTCGTTTAAGTCTTTCCATGCAAAAATAATATTGTAACCGTCCACAATCAGATATTCTTCCTGCGGTCCCTTCGCCGGATAGATCGGATTGCCTTTTTTATCATATTTTACCACATTCGGCTTCGGCGCATCGGATTTCTTTTTCAGCCACTTGCGCCGTTCCTGATCTTCCATATCTTCGCGGCTCATGCCAAACTCGCGGGCATAAATCTGCTGCAGCTCCTGATCTAACTCCCAGCCGGTCTTGCCGGAAGACTGCTGCCGCTGCACCGGGCCAAAACTCTGCCCGTTGGTCTCATAACTGCGCCCGTCCGCAGGTGTCTGGGTTTCCTCCTCCGGCACAAACTGCTGCGGCAGATGCATATAATCATCCACCTGATCCCACGGCACGATAAATCCGGCACCGTGCGCACAGAATACCGATCCGGTCGGATTTGCCGTATCCGCTTCACTGTCATACCCAATTCCCGCGATCACTTCCTCACTGTTGTGACAGACATCATAACCGGAAAGTTCCAGTGTCAGATGCCCGAGTCCACGGGTATATGCATGTACCTCACTGCTGTAGTCCTGCATCGTTGCGACCGGAACTGTGCCCTGCAGCACGGCGTAGTCCATGCCGTTTCCAGTGCCAAATTCCGGCGAATCAAACTTGCCTGCACGCTGCTTTAAGTCGGTCATGGCACGGCCAACCATCTCCTGCGGTACTTCAAGTGTAAACGCATACACTGGTTCTAACAGCACGCTTTCCGTACTCTTTACCCCCTGCCGGATTGCGCGGTAAGTTGCCTGCCGGAAATCACCTCCCTCGGTGTGTTTGATATGGGCACGTCCGCTTAAAATCGTGATTTTCACATCGGTGAGTGCCGATCCGGTCAGTACCCCCGGATGTTCCCGCTCCATAATATGTGTTGCTATCAGCCGCTGCCAGTTGAGGTCGAGCACATCCTCACTGCAGGTGGATGTAACCGTGATTCCGCTGCCACGCTCCGCCGGCGACAAAAGCAGATGCACCTCTGCATAGTGGCGCAACGGCTCAAAGTGTCCTACTCCCTCGACAGCCCTCGCTATCGTTTCCTTATATACAATGCTGCCCGGTCCGAACGTGACAACAACACCAAACCTGTCCTTTATGAGACGCACAAGCACCTCCATCTGCACCTGTCCCATGAGCTGCACATTGATTTCCTTAAACTCCTCCACCCACACTATATAAAGCTGTGGGTCTTCCTCCTCAAGCTGCTTTAGCTTTTCCATAAATGCCGCCGGATTTACATCATCCGGCAGAATCATCCTATAGTTTAGTACCGGTTCAAGAATTGGCATATTGGACTGCTGCTCACCCCCGAGCCCCTGCCCCGGAAATGTCGAGCTAAGACCTGTGACAGCAACTATCTCCCCCGCCTCTGCCACATCAGCTATCTCATATTTTTCACCGGAATACTTTCTTATCTGATCGATTTTCTCAATCAGAAGGCCTTTTGCCTCGTCACCGCCATGCGCTTTGTACTCTATTTTGTCCCTGACTCTAAGACAGCCTCCGGTAACCTTTAAAAATGTCAGCCTGCTGCCTCTGTCATCCCTGCCTATCTTATATACGCGGGCAGAAAAATCGTCAGGATAATTTCTTTCACACATAAACCTCGAAAGTCCCTGAATCAGCGTATCCACTCTGTCAAGCTTAAGTGCCGAGCCGTAAAAGCAGGGGAACACTTCCCTTTGCGCCACCGCCTGCGCAATATGCGCATCCGCAAGCTCTCCCGATTCCATAAATTCATCTAAAAGAGGCTCGCTGCACATGGCAAGCTCATCAAATAAATCCTGTGAAGAAAAATCCACGCAGCCATCACTCAGCTCGCTCCTTAGCTCTGCCTGCACTTTCTCCGCATCCGTGCCCTGCATATCCATCTTGTTTACAAAAATAAATGTCGGCACGTTATAGTGTTTTAAAAGTCTCCACAGTGTGCGCGTGTGCCCCTGCACTCCATCAGTTGCGCTGATTACAAGTATTGCATAGTCGAGCACCTGAAGGGTACGCTCCATCTCTGCCGAAAAATCCACATGCCCCGGTGTATCAAGCATGACTACATGCCATGTACGAGCTGTATCTGCCGTGCGTGCTACATCTGCTGTACGTGCTGTATCTGCTGTATCTGCTGTATCTGCTGTATCTGCTGCATTTGTGTCACGCGAAATATCAAGCCTTGCCTGCTTTGAAAAAATGGTTATTCCACGCTCACGCTCCTGCGCATCGTTGTCCAGATATGCGTCCTGATGGTCCACGCGCCCGAGTGAGCGAATCTGCCCGGTGCTGTAAAGCATGGCCTCAGACAGGGTTGTCTTTCCCGCATCTACATGTGCGAGAATGCCTATTGTAATGTGATTGTTTGTCATTTTCTGCTCCATTTATGCCTCAATCCAAGAACAGAGACACCTGTGGATGTCTCTGTGTCAGCCTTTATATCATAATCCGTTGATTTCCTAAATTATAGCATTTTGTGGTTGGTCTGTCATCTTTTTTCTTGATTGACAGCGGGACATAAAAGGCGCCGCTCAATTGACAAATATTTATTCCATACATATAATGTGATTACGAAAATTTTTGAATGGTATGAAAATAATGCGAGGATAATATGAACAAAAAAGAAGTATTGGAACTAAAACGAAGATTAAAAAAAGATCAGGCAACCTTCAGCCGTCTGGTCGGCTGCTACGTGGACTGCAACCATGAAAAGGTCTGCAAATTCGGTGGCAAATTTCTCACTCTGGAGGAGGATGAATACTACAAATATCTCGAGATTTCAAACAAGGTACTTTCCGGCACTCTCGGAAACAACCTGCTCAATCTGCAGTTTCCGCTTGAGGAAGAAGAGGTCGGAGGCCGCCAACAGATTCTCATGGCGCTTCGCGACAGCGAGCTTAATGATGAGACTCTGCTCGATACATACTATGATCTGGTCATCGACACCTACGATGAGGCCGGGAACTACTTGATTCTTTTGTATCTCGACAGCTACGATGTCATGACACGTACAAAGGACAACATCAACGTGGATGAGTCCGAGGAGGTGTACAAATACATGCTCTGCGCCATCTGCCCTGTCACACTTTCAAAGCCGGGCCTTGGCTATCTGGAAAAGGAGCAGCGTATCGGAGCCCGCATAAGGGACTGGGTAGTCGGCGCTCCTGAGACAGGCTTTTTATTCCCTGCCTTCAACGATAGAAGCACTGACATACACTCCACTCTTTTCTATACGAAAAATACCAAGGAGCCTCACTCTGAGTTTATGACAAACGGCCTCGGCTGCGGTGTGGAGCGCACAGCTACTGAGCAGAAGATGGCTTTTCATTCAATCGTCAGAAACGTGCTAGGTGCTGAGGACGAGAGCACGGATGACAAGCTGCTTGATATCCAGCAGAATCTGTCCGAGATGGCCGATGACTACGCTGAGACTCACGATGATGACGACGATCCGTTCATTCTCGACAGCAAGGCTATGAACAAGGTGCTTAGTGACTGCCATGTCTCTGAGGAAAAGATTTCACGCATTGAAAAATCCGTCAATGAGGCCTTCGGTGACAAGCCTCCTATCGCAGCCAATGTCATTGATTCAAAGGCTCTTGCAGCTAATGAGATCCGCGTGGAAAAGCTTGCTCTCGAGAGCCAGGTCGGTGATTTAACTCTCGAGCTCAATGAGAAAAATGCGCAGATTGAGGAGCGCACCTCACAGCTTCTTGAGAAGCAGGAGGAGATTGATAATTACACTGCCCAAATTAAGACCTATGATGTGGTGCTTCATGTAAAGCCGGAGAAGGCTTCACAGATTCATGCGCAGGTCATCAATGGGGAGAAGTGTCTCGTCATTCCTATGAGGGAGAATGAGAATGCGACCATAAATGGGGTGAATACAAATCTGTAGGGACGCATCATAGTGCATCGCTTATGGTACTGCGCTTTATAGGGCTTCGCATATCTAGGCTGTGGATACCGGCCTAGCATGCAGTATATTCCTCAGAAAAATATAAAATCAGCCACGGCAGCATTTGCGGATAGTTTATTGATAGTTTGCTATGAATTGTCGTATCCACATTTTATGGAACGCCGTGGCAGTTTATATTTTTCTTCGGAACACACCGCATACTCTCCGGTAAATTTAGGGTACTTATGCGAAGCAATCTACTATGAGTTTATAAGCCATGTCCGTGGATGCAGAAATGCTCTCCCGAAGCTAACGCTTCACTTACTAGATTCTGTATGGGATTATACAAAAGGGCGTGTGAAAAAAACTTCGTTTTTCACACGCCCTTTATAATGTTATAACCTATGAAATAATATCCTTTTATAAAGGCACTCTCGTAATACTTACCGGTTTACCAGCTCAGCACCTCATGGCCATCCTCTGTGACGAGTACCATGATTTCCCACTGGGCTGATGGAAGTCCGTCGTCAGTGTATACTTCCCAGTTGTTCTTGTCATCTACGTAGATATCGGCCTTGCCCATGTTGACCATTGGCTCGATGGTAAATATCATGCCTGGTGCCATGACCATGTCGGTGCCGCGCTTGGTGTTGTAGCCTACCCATGGATCCTCGTGAAATTCAAGTCCCACTCCGTGTCCACCGATTTCACGCACTACTGTGTAACCGTTTGCAAATGCATGGTCGTGCACCGCCTGTCCCATATCTCCGAGGAATCCCCACGGCTTTACCTCTTTGAGTCCAAGCTCCACACACTCCTTTGTGACTTCAACGAGCTTTTTCTTCTCAGGGCTTACATTTCCGATACAGTACATTCTTGATGAATCCGAAAAATATCCGTTTAAAATTGTAGAACAGTCTACATTTATGATGTCACCATCCTTTAAGATGACGTCCTTTGAAGGAAATCCGTGACAAACCTGCTCATTTACTGATGTACATACGCTGTAAGGATAACCCTCATAGTTGAGCGGTGCAGGGATGCCACCCATGCTGGTTGTCATATCATAGACTATTTTATCAATCTCTGCTGTGTTCATACCCTCGTGGATATGCTCTCCTATGTAGTCGAGCACTGCGACATTTATCTTGGCGCTCTCCTTGATTCCCGCTATCTGGTCAGGTGTCTTAATGATTGAATGGCTCGGTATCTTATGATGTGCCTCAGCAAGCTTTTCAAGCTTCATATCAAATGCCGCATGACAGGTCTTATATTTCTTTCCGCTGCCACACCAGCAAGGGTCATTTCTTCCAATTTTTGTTGACATAAAATCTTCTTTCTAGTGATCAAGAGTAACGTTTCCCATATCGACTCTTTTCCACACTTTTTCTTTTATTTTATAGTTATTTTTCTCCAGCAGCTTCTTATATCTGCCTCCCGAGAAATCATAATCCGTTATATCTGCATTGTCAAGCCCTGCATATATTTCCTGATATTTCCGGGCTATTGCAGACTTTTCCATGGACGAATAAATATCCTTTTTTTCGACTCCAAGCTTCTTTGCACCATCTATATCAGACAAATCATACCAGAAGTCCTTCTCGGAATTTTTCAAAGCTGCTTTCTCGTCGTCAGTAAGTGTAATGCTCTCTTTTTTGGCCATCTCATAAAAAATCTCATCGTGAATGGCCATGGACATAGCTGCTTTGCGCGCTGCAACACGGACAAATTCACCATTTGTGTGGATATTCCAATACTTGTTTGGATTATCGGAATCATACACAAGAGCCTGCTTCTCGACATTCATCTCCTCATATGCCACATAAAATGCCATATCGTGCAATGTCAGCTCTTTCCCATTCACGTTAACAGCCACGTCTTCCAGATGCTCATTGTATACAATATTCTGCTTCATATCATGATAATTATATGCATACACGCCGGCTATGACAGCCAGCACTGCAAGTATAATTGTTGTGATGTGTTTTCTTATTTTGCGCAAAGCTTTGCAACCACCTGATTTATGACCTTTCCGTCAGCCTTGCCCTTGAAATGCGGCATGACTGCCTTCATTATCTGTCCTTTGTTTCCTGTTGCGATTACATCCGAAAACTGCTCTGTGAGCTCCTTTTCTACCTCTTCTGCCGACATCATTGCAGGAGCGTACTCCTCAAAGATTGCATATCTGGTATTGTACTCATCAAGCAGATCTGTTCTTGTGGCAGGGCATGTGTCAATCTGCTCCTTCACAGACTTCATTTCCTTAAGGATGACCTTGTTGACAAGCTCCTCCGGTATATTGTCTCTGCAGCCCTCATCTATTGCCGCCTTTTTGGCTGCCGATACAAGTGAGGATATAGCATCCTTTCTTACCTTGTCTCTTGCTTTCATTGCTGCAATCATGTCTTTTTGTAATTGTTCCATCTGCATGGCTTGTTCCTCCTGCTTTTCTTACTTTATTTACAGGCTTGCTAGTTCGTTTTGTGCGAATTGGTGCCGTCTATCTCTATAATACACCTTATGGTTGGAAATTGCTATTATTTATTACAATGAGTTTGTTGCCGGTTACTAACATTGGTTCGTGGCGTAAGACACGGACATGCCTCCAGATGCAAGGGGCTCTCAATGCGCTAACGCTATGCTGTCAAGAGGCTGTACGAATTATGCCTGTATGGTTTTCTATGCTCGACGAAACCGGCTTTTATGCGCCGTCCATGGCGCATAACACCTTGCCCTGCCGTCCATGGCAGGACATTTCTGTGTTCCATGTGCATAATTCTACAGACTCTAAACAGCTCCGCTAGTCGCTTATTGAGAGCCCCTTGCATCTGGAGGCATGTCCGCGTCTTACGCCCCTTACTTTATTGGTAACCATTCAGCTCTTTGTGATAAAAAAAAGAGCCGGTAAGTATAATAAATATACTTATCGGCTCCTAACCATCCTATACAAGACGCCGTATAGCAAGTATTGTATGACACTGTACGCTTCTGTTTGCTGTGATTCCTGCCTTTGTGGACTGTGCCTCCACTATAACACCACCACCTGCATATATAGCTACATGTCCCGGATATACCACTACGTCTCCCGGCTGTATATTATCGAAGGATACGGCCTGTCCCACAGACTTAAATGCCTGTGAATATCTCGGTGTGCTGATACCAAAATGTGCATATACCTCATGTACAAAGCCTGAACAGTCTACACCGTTTGTAAGACTGTTTCCACCCCATACATATGGATTGCCCACAAACTGCATAGCGTATGATACTACAGAGCTTCCTGAAACTCCTGTTGAAGCACCCGGGTTCTTTCCACCGCCTGCTGCATAGTCACTGGCAATACTTCCGCCCTTACCGGCTCCACCACCATCATAGCTTGGACTGCTTGATGAGCTGTTCGCTCTGGCAGCGGCTGCGGCTGCAGCGCCGTGACTCTGGCAGCATATATTCTC
>ENA-OPTB01001824-OPTB01001824.1-human-gut-metagenome-genome-assembly--contig:-NODE-1824-length-15086-cov-4.854301_pt1 | contig 15086 bp, 17 predicted proteins | sample MGYA00241810_ERZ501911 | MGnify/ENA primary metagenome ERZ501911 (study PRJEB25962, sample SAMEA2042304) | human gut metagenome | biome: human gut; feature: human-associated habitat; material: faeces... | reverse complement strand
ACTACTGCATTACTACCGACGCGGGGGATTTGGTGTTTTATGTCATCAAGCCCACGAACATCAGCGTCCTTCCGGCTGGCGCAGTCAGCGCGAAGATCCGTGCGCTCCAGAACACACTCAGCGCACAGGCTGGTGTGGAGCTGTTGGCGATGAACTCCCGTGAGAGCTTTAACGCGACGTGCCTCTTTTACCACGACCGAATGCAGGCGGAGCAGAATCCCGCAATCCGGGAACTGCTCGAACAGGACCGTGCGTTTCTGGACGAAAAGCAGGTGCAGATGACGCTGGCGCGGGAATTCTATCTCACCGTCCGACTGAAAAATGAGAAGCCGGACACGGCGTACACGCTGCTGTCCACCATCGAGACAAAATTCCGCGACAACGGCTTCACCACGCGCCGCGCCGGAAAGGAAGACCTCAAGCGGCTGCTTGCCATCTATTTCGAGCAGAACACGACAACGGAGCGCTTCGAGGACTACGACGGTCAGCGCTTTTTGGAGGTGATTTAGTGGGGCTTTTCAAACGAAAACAAAAACCGGATGCGGAAACTGAGAATCTAAAAGCGTTTCTGGACATGATCGCGCCGAGCATCGTGAAATTTGAAACCGGCTATTACATCTGCGGCAACACGTTCCGCTGCATTTGGGCGCTGCGCGAGTATCCAACATCGACCGACGATCTTGCCATCCTGCGGCATTTGGGCGAAAAGCACGGCGTGACGCTGCACATCTATACACGCATGGTCTCGCCGCTCGAAGAACGCAAAATCGTCCATAATGCCGAGATCCGCAACCGGATGAACCGCGGCAGCTCGCAGGATTTGCAGCGGTCGGTGGAAGCGGAGAGCAATTTGCAGGACGTGGCGAACCTCATCGGCTCGCTGCACCGAAACAAAGAACCGCTGCTGCATTGTGCGGTCTACATCGAAATGATCGCGGGTGATATGCAGGAGCTGCAAATTTTGCAGACAAACGTGGAGGTCGAGCTCATGCGCTCAAAGCTGAACGTGGACAGACTAAAGCTTCGCCAGCAGGCAGGCTTCTGCGCCGTCAGCCCGGTCGGATTCAATGTGCTTGGCACAGAGTATGAGCGCGTCCTGCCAGCAAGCTCGGTCGCAAATCTGTTCCCATTCAACTATTCCGGTAAAACGGACCGAAAAGGCTTTTACATCGGGAAAGACAAGTACGGCAGCAATATTGTGGTCGATTTCGACCAGCGCGACGAAGATAAAACCTCTGCCAACGTGCTGATTCTCGGCAACTCCGGTCAGGGCAAGAGCTACCTCATGAAACTGCTTCTGCTCAACTTTTTGGAAGCAGGAAAATCGGTCATTACGCTGGATGTGGAGCATGAGCAGTGGGAGCTGTGTCAGGCGCTTGGCGGCTGCTTTGCGGACATCATCGAGGGAACGTATAAGATCAATCTGCTGGAACCCCGCTGCTGGGACACCGACGCTGATCCTTACGATGTGGATGCGCCGAAAGCCTTCCGGCAGTCCACGAGGCTTGCCCAGCACACGTCCTTCCTCAAAGACGTGTTTCGCACCTACAAGGACTTTACAACAGCGCAGATCGATACGATTGAAATTATGTTAACCAAACTATATGCGGAATGGGGCATTACAGAGGAAACGGACTTTTCGCAGATGCGGCCGGAGGACTACCCCATTCTCTCAGAATTGTATGATTTTATCGAGATCGAGTACGAGAATTTTGATGAAACGAAGCCGCAGCTCTACACCAGAGAAACGCTCCAGCAGATCCTGCTGGGGCTGCACTCCATGTGCCGCGGCGCGGACTCGAAATTCTTCAACGGTCACACAAACCTGACCTCAACGCGCTTTCTGGTGTTCGGTGTAAAGGGTCTTCTGTCCGTGGCGCAGAATGTGCGCAGCACGATCCTCTTGAACCTGCTGTCGTATATGTCAGACAAGCTGCTGACCGAGGGCAACACCGTCGCGGCGCTGGACGAACTCTATATCTGGCTGTCCAACCCGGTCGCCATCGAGTACATCCGAAATTCCCTCAAACGTGTGCGCAAGAAAGAATCCGCGCTGGTGCTGGCAAGCCAGAACCTTGAAGATTTCGACCAGCCAGGCGTGCGCGAGATGACAAAGCCGCTCTTTTCGATTCCGCCGCACCAGTTCCTGTTCAACGCCGGTTCCATTGACCGGCGCGCGTATATGGATATGCTCCAGCTGGAAGACAGCGAGTTCGACCTCATCAAGTTCCCACAGCGCGGCGTCTGCCTTTACAAATGCGGCAACGAACGCTACCTGCTGGAAGTCCACGCACCGCCGTATAAGGAAGCGCTGTTCGGAAAGGCAGGCGGCAGATGATGAACGATGAAAGGATGACCATATGAAGCAAATTGAATTTGAACGTTGGGAGCCGGATGCGGAGAATCCGCGCAGGCTGACCTATGCCGGTCAGCGCACGGCGGAAGATGTTTTTCACGAGCTGGAAGCGCAGTTGGACAGCGTCGGCTATCTGCCGGACGAATATTTCACCATGGACTGGCGCTGGGAACATGGTCGGCAGATTCCAAAAGGTGCTGACTTTTTCTGTAAAACCGATTACGGCGGAAGCGAAGGAATCTATCTGGACGTCTATCTGGAATGGCAGGAGGGCGACAAGCCCAAAAAGGAGTGCTTCATCACCGGCAAAACGCTGGGCGAAAGCGGCGCGGATCTGGACAGAATGTTCCTTATCTCTGCTGCGATCACGAAAGCGTTCCGCGGCGACAACAGTGTCCACGCGCGGTACATGGTGGTTGGAGGGCAGTCAGAGCCGGCAGAAACGATGTCCCTGAACCTGTCTCCGGACGAACAGCGACTGGTCACACAGGCGTTGGCAGAGCAGCGTATCCGGCTGGGATCGCAGGCAGAGGGCGAAGAAAAGCTCCTGCGCCGCATGGTTGGAAATGTGACAGAGTACATGGACGCGGCTGGGCTGGCGGACCGGCTGGACGAACATGACCGGGATCTTCTGGCGCAGCACGATGGAGAGCAGGAAACTGCGCCGGTCATGGGCGGGATGCAGCTATGAGCATGAGCGCAATAGCCACGCGTGCGGCGGCGCTGCTGCTGACCAGCGAAAAGGGACGCAAGGGTGTCGGCTTTCTGCTGGTCGCTATTTTCGCACCGGTCATCCTGATTGCTGCCATCCTCTGCTCAAACACGGCAGGTGGGGCCGACCACAACAATCTGGCAGTCGAAGCGTCGTTCTATGGAGTCAACTTTACGGATTCCGTGCCTGTCGAGTTCCAAACGCACATCACGGACATGCAAACTGCTTTTACCCTTCTGGATTCGGCGGTGGCGGAAGCCAACGCGAATATGACCGACGGCAATCGTCTTGACCCGATACAGGTCAAGGCGATTTTTTATGCCCTCTGTTTTGGCGAGAATGCGCCAAGTCAGCGCGCGGCAGACCGTTTTGTGGACTGCTTTTTCATCACAGAGCAGAGAACGCGAACCGTACTCGTTGAACTGGAAGACGGGAGCGTCATAGAACAGGAGGAACCCTATACCGCCACTGTGCCGCTCTCGCTGGCGGCAGCGTATGAAAACCTTGCGACAAAGCTCGGCAGAACCGTCACCGACGAGGACAAGGAAAACGCCGCGCACATCTACACGATGATCGCGGGCAATGCCAACGGCAGCGACGGGACCGGCGCGTCGGGCGGCACGATCCAGATCGACTATGGCAGCGGAACCGGCAGCACGGAACTGGACACGTCCGGCTTCACGAACCCGGCCGGCAAGAACGCCGACGATCTGGTGCAGTACGCCATCCATGCCTATCAAGAGCATTGGGGCTATGTGTGGGGAACGTTCGGTCTTGTATTGACGGAAAGCCTGTTCGAAACAAAACTCGCGCAGTATCCGGATGCTCTTGCAGGCAACGCAGATTTCATCCGCCAGACGTGGGTCGGCGGCAGAACGACAGACTGCGTCGGACTGATCAAAGGCTACGGCTGGCTGGATGCGGAGACGGAAGAAATCGTGTACAACACGAATGGGATGCCAGACATCACGGCGAATGAGATGTACCATTCCGCGACCGTCTCCGGCCCCATTGACACGATCCCGGAAACGCCCGGCCTTGCCGTCTGGCACGAAGGGCATATCGGCGTGTACATCGGAAATGGCGAGGTGGTCGAGGCAATGGGCACGCGCTACGGCGTGGTGAAAACAAAGCTGGAGGGTGCACGTTGGACCCACTGGCTGAAAATTCCGTATATCAGCTATGACTGAGGAAAGGACAAACATGAACGTCTTAATGGTGGAGCCGGGCAAGGCTCCGTATGAAACGCAGATCGGGGATGATCTGCAAAGTATGCAGGCTCTCGTCGGCGGATATTTGGAAGCCGTGTATCCCTTTGAACAGCCCGTCGCGTTGGTCTGTAATGCGTAGTTTTTTGTAATGTGTAGCAAATTTGATATCTCCTTATAAGCGCTTGATTTACAATGTTTTTCTGTTTACGGATAAAAAATAACTCTCCATAATATTGATACAGCGCAAGCTGAATCATAAAATGGAGGTCATATGATGTTTGAGACGAAACCCGTCCGTATTACGGAATTGGCAAAAGAAACCGAACAATATCTCTTGCAGAAAGGGTGCAAAAAAAGCACACTGGGTGTTTACAAGGCGACATGGCACAAATTCATGGCATTTTCGAGTTCGGATGTTTATTCGCGTACAGCCGCAGAAGTTTTTCTAAAACTCTATTTTGGTGTTGATGTACACTCGGCAATCCAAAAACTGGATTCTCGAATGCGCCATGCTTTAAGGCACATGAATGCTTTGGAAGACTATCTAAATACCGGTGCTGTTCCGCAAAAAAGGATGCGCGGACATTATTTAACTGTGCCCGGACTGTATGAAACGTTCTTCGGTGATTATCTTAGGTTTTGTGCGCAGCAGTATTACTCCGATTCGTGGTTTAGCACTACTCGAAGTGCCCTACGCCTCTTTTTGCTGGCAGTAAATAGACATGGAATACGCAACACTACAGAGATTAATCAAGGAACCATTGGACTTTATTCTGATCTTCTTTTCGGCAACAATGAACTCTGCCAAACCACAAAAAGGCATCATTCAAAGTGCGTATCCATATATCTTCGATGGCTGTTTGAACATGGAAAGATTTCCGAAAATTTTTCATATCTGCTTCCAGATATAAAAAGAACTCCTTCACCATTACCCGATGTATGGGAAGAGACGGATGTCCAAAAGCTGCTCGATGTTATTGATACAGCCAGCCCCATTGGAAAAAGAAACTATGCGATCTTTTTACTGCTCGCCAGAACCGGGTTGAGAATAAGTGATGTCGTCTTACTACGCTTTGAAAATATAGATTGGCGAAAGAATTGTATCAGAATTACTCAGTACAAAACAGGAAAGCCTTTAAGCATACCGCTTAGTGCAGAAATTGGAGAAGCTATTATTGCATATCTGAAATATGGCAGGCCGTCATCTGAAGAAAGTGCTATTTTTCTTAGTCACAATGCACCCTTCCAGCCACTTAATCATCATAACAATTTCAACTCGGAAATCAGGAAATATATGCGCTTGGCAGGGATAGATTTTACTGCCAAGCGCCATTCCGGTGTTCACACATTGAGATCCTCTTTTGCAACAAATATGCTGAAACAGGGAGCCTCTTTGGACAATATATCTCAAATTCTGGGGCACAGCGACATAAATGTCGCAACAAGCTATCTGAGAGTTGATCCTGAGCATCTGCGCCTTTGCGCATTGGGATTGGGGGTGGTGAAATGAGAGATCCGAAATTCAATAGCGCATTTGCCCCTATGATGCGTGCATTTTGTGAAAAACGGGAGCAAGAGGGCTATAACAACAAAAACCAAATATACTATCTTGAAGAGTTTGACCGGTTGATCATGCAATCTGGGTTTGGTAGCATAATCGTCGATTCAGAGTTGATAGAACTGTGGGATTCATATAAGCCGCACCTCTCCAACAGGACAAAAATTTCGCGTCACAATATTATCCGGTCATTTTGCGAATATCTATATGAACACGATCACTGCTCGTTTGTCCCAGATCGAAGTAGGGTAAAAAGCACCTCAACATTCTCTCCGTACATTTTTACTGAAGAAGAAATATCTCGTTTGATCGGTGCAGCGGATAATCTGCCTCAGCGAAAAAATGCGCCGTATAGAGAAATTGTATTACCGGCAATATACCGTGTTTTGTATTGCTGCGGGTTGCGTGTAAATGAGGCATTGCGACTTAGAATAACTGATTGCAATTTCAAAGAAGGCACTTTGTTCGTTAGGAACGGAAAAGGCGGCAAGGATAGAATCGTTCCGATGCACCCCACACTGACTGCATATTTGAGCGACTACCGCTCTAAACTGCCGGGCGATACTGAATGGCTGTTCCCGTCTTCGAGAGGACATTATTCGCGGAGCACGGTGTACGAAAACTTTAGAGAAATGCTTATTCTGTGTAAGATACCGCATACTGGGAAAGGACCGCGCGTTCATGATTTTCGCCATACTTTCTGTGTTCACACTCTTGAAAAGCAGTTGGCAGCAGGGTATGAACCTATGCAGATTATGCCGAGAATGGCCGCATACCTTGGACACAAAAGTTACCGAGAAACGAGTTGGTATATCCATCTTACGATCGTTTCTTTCCCGGAACTGTCTGCAAAGCTCAGCGCTGTCTTCAGTGGAATAATCCCGGTTGTGGAGGACTCAAAAGATGAAGAAAACCGACTTTTCTAAAGCAGTAACCTCTTATTTAGCAGAATATTTGCCCCAGACCTGCGGATTCAGTGACAATACAATCAATTCGTACCGTGATGCATTCAAATTACTGTTGCTGTTTTTACAAGAAGAAAAAGGAATTGAAGCTCATAAAATTGAATTGAAGATGATAGGAAGGCAGATAGTATCTGAGTTTTTAGATTGGCTTGAGAATACCAGAAACGCCTCTGTGTCCACACGAAACCAACGCTTAGCAGCACTGAAAGCTTTCTCAAAATATGCTCAATACAGGTATCCTGATACCATTACAAACTGTGTGGACATCATTACAATGCGCCCCAAGAAACAGGAAAAACCACTTGTGGCATATTTATCCGAGGAGGAATTATCTGTTCTTTTGAAGCAGCCAAATCCGATGATTCTGCATGAGCTGCGTGACCTTGCATTGATGTCTCTCTTGTATGATATCGGTGCAAGGGTTCAAGAACTTGTGGATCTCACATTGGGAGACATTCGCCTGGCTCACCCCGCAATGGTGATTCTGACCGGCAAAGGTCAAAAAAGTAGACAGATACCGTTGATGAAAGAAACTTGCCGTTTGATGGACAGATATATTTCTCGCTTTCATCCTCCAAAGGCTCCAAAAGAAACCCCGCTTTTTTACAACAGGGACAAGAAGCCTTTGACTCGTTATGGCGTAACCTATATTTTGAAAAAATATGCCAAAAAGGCGGATGCAGCACTTAATTCAAAAAATATCTCTCCACATGTTCTGAGACATACGAAAGCAATGCATTTACTACGAGCTGGAGTGAATATGATATATATTCGCGATTTTCTTGGCCATGTGGAGATTACTACAACGGAGGTGTATGCAAGAATTGACGCAGAAATGAAACGAAAAGTATTTGAGGAAACAGTACCCAATTATATTCCAGAGGCTGTTATGCCTTGGGAGGAGGATGAAGACCTATTAGAATGGCTAACACATTTTGGGAAAAAGACTTTCTGATTATGTGTAGTTATATGAGCCAGAGTGCTGATTGTTTCATGCACTCTGGCTTTTTGCTACACATAATAAGTAACTACGCATTAAGACTTTATGTGGTTCACCGCATAAGGTCTGCTGCGAGTCCGGAAAGCTGGACGGTCTGCCGCTCAACCGTGCGCTGCGCGATGCGGATGGCGATATCTACGACATCGTCGCGGGAAATTTCTTTATCGTCGGACTCGGCGAATCGGATTTCATAGACCTTCCACATGAGCTTGCCGAGCGGTTTGCCGAGCAATTCCGGCAGCCGGAACTATTCCTGCGCGAGGGTGACAAAATTGTTGCCGCGCCGATGCCGGACGAGCAGGTGCAGGGCGGTATGTCATATTGACAGCGCAATTGAAAACTGCCCAACAGCATGGTAAGATAGGGACAGAGGTGAGCGCATGGAAAACCGTCAATTTGAAGCTATGCTTGCCGTCGCACAGGAGCGGCTGGCCCAGCACATACCGGAAGATATTGCGGGAAAGGCTGGTGCTCGGTATGCAGACGGTTCGTTTTCATTGAAAACACTTGGGCAGACCGTGACTGTCCGGCTGTCGGACTGCACGATTCAGCCGCCGCTTTCCAAGTGGCATGCGCTGACATTGCTGCACTATCTGGACCTGGCAGACGGTGCGCCGCTGACCGGCCGGACGATCACATTTTCCCAATACAAGGACGGACTGGTGCGCGGCGGCGGTCTTGACCGTAACGCGGAGCTGATCGTCCGGCGCGACCTTGGCATCCTGCCGCCGGAGGAACTGGAACGGCGATGCAGATCACTCGGCGCAGAGCTCCTGCCGTCCAACGCGGATTTCTGCGCGCGGTTCGATTTCGCGCCGCGCTATCCTGTATGGATGAAGGTCTGGTTCGCAGACGAGGAATTTCCGGCATCCGGACGGCTGCTGCTGGATGAAAGCGCGCCGCGTTACCTGACGATCGAGGACGCGGTCACGGTCGGATCGCTCATTCTCGACCAGCTCACCGGCGCACAGCATTGGGCCGTATAAAACAAATACGCACAGCAGGCACATGGCAAAAACCGTGTGCCTGCTTTTTGTAGAATGGAGAAGTTTATGAAACAGGCAAATATTCAAATCACATTCGAGGAAGAAAAGCTCCGTGCCCTCCGGCGATACATTGCCAAGCGCGATTCGACGCTGGAAGCGGAGCTGCAAAAGGCAGCCCAACGGCTCTATGAAAAGGTCGTCCCTGCTGCTGTGCAGGAATACATCAGCGACTGTACGCAGGACAATCCAGTGCGCAAACCGCAAAAGAAATCGGAGGCGCAGGTATGAGCACGGCGGGCTTTCACATCACGGAGGACTGCGCGGAAGTCTATCTGCAAAACGAATCCGGCATGGAGTTTTTTCAGCTTGCCAGACGGCTCCATGATTATCTCCAGCAGGGACAGCGCCTGCCAGCGCGGAGTCTCTTTGAAGCGACGGACGGCTGCAAAGAAATCAGCCGAGAGGCGTTCGATGCGCTGGCAAAGCGCCGCATGGAGAACACCGGCGAGGTCAGCGGAGTGTTTGAGCTGGACTTTGACGCGCGGACGCTTTCTGCGCTCAACATCATGGACGGCTGGAAGGTCTACGCGATGCAGGACATAGCGAATGCGGCAGAGCAGGCGTTCCAGGACGCGGAGATGTCCGTGGATACCCGCTGGCGCATCTTCCTCGACCGACTGGATGGTCAGGATCTGACAACGCCGAGCAGACTCACTGCGCGGAATTTCTATTTCGAGGATAGCATCGAGGCATTGGATGACCGAATACTGAATTTTTATGTCGTTCCGTGTTTCAACGTCGACGAAGCGTTCAGCACGTTTGTGGAAACCGATGAAAACGACCATGCGCTGAATATCTATGCCAACTACGATATGCAGCGCCAGCAGGTCTGCGACACGCTGGAGATCACGCTCTATGGCAGCGGCATCGAGGATCAATCTCTTACCTATCACCTGAATGCGGCAGAGAAAGAAGTGCTGCGTGAAAAGATGGAAGCCTATTGTATGCAGCGGGAGCATAAGCCGCTGGAGAAGCTCTGTCAGGAACTTTTGCAGGAGCAGGATGCGCCTACGCAGGAGATGCAGCTGTGACCGGCAGCGCGTTCCGCGCCGTCGCGCCCGTGTCGGCGGTTTGTGCGGCTTTCCGGACACAGCCGAGCGCGTACCCGCCAAACACCAGAAAACCGGACGTTGCGCCGGTGTGCGGGAGTGCTGCAAACACGAAAAAGGAGATCAAAATGTCTACGGAATTTTACTGTGAAGAATTTCCGACAGAGCAAAACGGAAAACCGGTGCAGACGCTCAAAGACCTGCTGGAAGCCTGCCCGGAAGATCGTTTTCATTTCATGACACCATTCGGCTACGTTGACCTGAACGCCCAGGACGCCGAGCGGCTCCGGCAGGGCGCGGCGATGCCCGCACATGCCGGAGAAAGCGGATGGGAGATACCTATTCCGGCAGAAAAGCTGCTGCAGCAGGAGCTGGTGTCCGCGAGAAAGGCTGAGAATGGTCAATGGTACGCGATTACCACCGATCCGCAGCCGAAAATGTCGGAATCGGAGCAGATGCAGGAGATGCAGCTGTGACCAACTGCACCTCCCGCGCCGTCGCGCCCGTGTCGGCGATTTGTGCGGCTTTCCGGACACAGCCGAGCGCGTACCCGCCGGAAGCCACAAAACCGGACGTTGCGCCGGTGTGCGGGAGTGTCCGGCAGAGCTACAGCACAGAAGCCGGAGCGCCTGCGGGCGGCTTTCGGCGGAGGAACGAGCCGCAAGCGGCGAAGCAGGAGAAAGCCAAGGTGTCGTGCGCGCACCTTGGCAGACACATCTGCCCGCAGTGCGGGCAGTTTGGGACTTTCGGACAGGGGTTGTTGAGAGGGCAAAAACAGCCCTGTTGGGGTCGGAAGCGCAGATAGTCCCGCTGTTTCAAGGAAAACAGCGGGGTTGCGCACAAAATTGGAGGAAAATTGGCATGGCAAACAAGAAAATCAAATTCCCGCTCTGGCTCATGCCGGACACCAAAGCGACGGTCGAATGTCTCTACCGGCAGGACGGATGTAACAGCCAGAGCGAGTTCATCGAAAAAGCGATTCTGTTCTACTGTGGCTATCTGCAAAGCGAGTATGCCGGAGACTTCCTGCCGAAGATCCTTGGTGAAACGCTCGAAGCCATCCTCAGTATGTTCGGTGACCGGATCGGCAAGCTGCTTCTCAAACAGGCCGTCGAGCAGAACGTCTGCAATCATATCCTTGCTTCGGACACGGACATCGACGCGCAGACGTACCAGCAGATGCGCGGAAAAAGCTATCAGGAGGTGCTGCGGACGAACGGCCAGATCTCGTTCCCAGAGGTGCTTCGGCAGCAAAGTCGACTGTAACAGATGGCGCGGCTGATTCAAAAAACCGGCTTCATCAGCCGTAAAAGCGCAGGCGGATACATGAAGTATATCGCCACGCGCGAGGGCGTCGAAGTCTTGACCGGCAAGGGACCAGCAACCGAAAAGCAGAAAGAGATGGTCGCAAAGCTGCTCAAGGACTTCCCAGATGTGCGGGATTCCTTCGAGTATGAGGACTACAAGCAAGCGCCGACGCTGCACACTGCGTCGGCGCTCATTTCTGCGGCATTGGATTCACATATGCAGAATCTTCAATCCGAAAACGGCTATCTCAAGTACATTGCTACGCGCCCCGGCGCGGAAAAGCATGGCGCGCACGGCCTGTTCGGGCGGCAGGAAAATACGAATCTGACTGCGGCTATGCACGACTTGACCGCGCACAACGGCAACGTCTGGACGATCATCTATTCCCTGCATCGTGAGGACGCGGAGCGTTTGGGATATAACAATGCCGCAGCATGGCGCAAGTTGCTCGTCAGCCAACAGAATAAGTTTGCGGAAGCGTTTCATATTCCAGCGTCGGCACTGCACTGGTACGCAGCTTACCACGATGCGGATACGCACCCGCATATTCACATGATGATCTGGACAGATCAGGAGACGGTTTTGAAACGGGATGCTGTTGTGAAATTGCGCTCTGCAATGACCAACAGCATCTTTCAAACGGAACTTGAAAATCTGTATATACGAAAAGATGCAGCTTACAAGGACGTGACAGAAGCGGCACGGTCGGTCATGCACGATCTGGTTGATTGTATGGAATCCGTCTCCGAACCGCCTGCATCCATCCAAGAAAAGCTGCTGGAGCTTTCGCTGGAACTGCGCACAGTCAGCGGAAAAAAGCAGTATGCCTATCTCAAAAAGCCGCTCAAAGAAATGGTAGATTCCATCGTGGATGAACTCGAAAAGCTGCCGGAGGTGGCAGCATATTATTCCGTCTGGAATGGTTTGCGCGACACGCTGGAGGGCTACTACAAGAACCGGCCCCGGCAGCACAATCCGCTCTCCCAGCAAAAAGAATTCCGAGCCATCAAGAACGCCATCATTCAGGAAGCGGAGCGTCTGCGGCAGCAGATGGAGCAGGAGTCTTCGCAGGATGAGGAAGCATCTGCGGAGAAAACTTCTACAGACGCTTCCACAAATCCGACGCTTGCAGATGAAAATACTTCATCCACAGCTTCTCACGATGCACAGCTTCCGTCCGAATATCTTTTGAATTCAACCGTCAGATTGTTCCATCAGGTAGGGCAGATTTTCCGCGACAACGCCGCGCCGCCCAGCAATCCAATGGGCATCCGCGTAGATTCCAAGCGCCGAAAAAAGCTGATGCAGAAGCGGCTGGCACTGGGGCATAAGCAGGATGATCATGAGCAGGAACAGGGATACAATCTGGACATTCGATAAAACAGGCGGCGCTGGTTTTGCAGCGTCGCCTGTTGCATATTTGCTTAAAAATCCTCGGTCAATGCGCGTTCGCAATACGCCTTAAGTGCCGGAACGTCTTCTGTTGCTGTCTGCCAGATGCGATCTTTGTCCATCGAGCCATAATCGTGCGCGAACATATTGCGCATATTTTTGATTGCGCGCCAATCCATCTGCGGCTTCGTTTTTTGCACATACGCATCGGAAAACTTTCCAGCAAGCTCACCGATCTGAAGCAGGTTCATGCTGACAGAATCCATGTAATCCTGATCCTCCAGAAAGATATCAAACTCTCGACCGAAGCGGGAAAGCGTTTTTTCAATCCGATTGCAGTACTCCAGAATGTGCGCCAGAATCTGCGCGTCGCGGTTAGGAAAGCTCATACAGCAGCACCCGATCCTTTCGCAGATTTTCGAGGAAGGCTTCGTCTTTGTTGTACTTGAGCGAACCGGTTGTTACAACGTCGATGCTCTTTTTGAGCGCGTCCTCCAAGTCGGCATACAGACCACCAAGGGCGAACAGGCCGCGCAGCTTGGGCGCGTCCACACAGAGGTCTACGTCACTGGCAGGTGTTGCGTCGCCCCGCGCGTAGGAGCCGAACAGAAACACCTTGTCCACGCCGTGCTGCTTTGCAATCGGCGCGACGATCTCGCGGATCTCATCGATCGAATATACTTGCGTTTGCATTCCGTGCGCCCCCTTCCTGTAACCAGTATACCCTAAAACAAAAATCTTTGCAACAGCAGAAAGTGGTGACTAAAATCAGCAAATTTATTGAATTTACCCCAGAACAGAAAGAGCGTGCCGCAACCGTCGACCTCGAAGAATTTCTCCTTCGGCAAGGTGAAAAACTCATCAAATCCGGCCGTGAAAAGCGGCTTGCCAGGGACCACAGCGTCACGGTGCGCGGCTGCGAGTGGTTTGACCATGCCTCGAACGAGGGCGGCCGCGCTGTAAGCTTTATACAAAAATATTACGGCAAGAGCTACGTCGAAGCCATGTCCATGCTGTTGGGCGAGAGCATGGAGCCGGTTTATCCGCAGGCAAAAAAGCAGGAAGCGGCCCAGCAGCAGCCCTTTGCGCCACCTGTTCCGAACGAGAATATGCACCGCGTGTTTGCGTATTTACTCAAAACACGCGGGCTGGACGCCGACGTGGTTTCGTACTTTGCCCGCAGAAAATTACTCTACGAGGACGCAGTACATCACAACGCCGTGTTCATCGGCACGGATGAAGGCGGCTGTCAGCGTCACGCGCATCTGCGCAGCACGAACAGCTTTGGCAAAGCCTTTCGCCTGAACGTCGAGTCGAGCGACCCGCGCTACAGTTTTCATCATACCGGCGCAGACGGGAGCCTTTATGTATTCGAAGCCCCTATAGATATGCTCTCGTATATCTCCATGAACCCACATCAATGGCAGGAACATAGCTATGTTGCCTGCTGCGGCACGTCCCCCATTCCGGTGGTACAGATGCTACAACCGGATACGCAGATCGTCTATCTCTGCCTCGATAATGACAAAGCAGGTCACGCTGCGAGTGAACGGATGGCAGAGCTTTTGCAGGAGCGCGGCGTTCTGACGCAGCGCCTTGTGCCGGAGCTGAAGGACTGGAACGACGATCTTCTTCAAGGGCAACAGGAGGAACTTGCGCCATGCCTGAGTCTGTAATGCCGCTGATCGCGGTCGGCGTGGTGGCGGTGCTGTTCATTCTGCTGGTTTCGCTGCTCTCTAACAACGATTCTCTGAACGGCATCAAATCCAAAACCGTGGGCGACGGCCAGCACGGAACGGCGCGTTGGGCAACGCTAAAAGAAGTGCAGAAAGCCTATACAGCAGTTCCATTCGATGTAGCAAGCTGGCGCGCGGGAAAGAATCTGCCAGAGGTGCAGGGACTCATTCTCGGCAGCGCGCAGCGCGGCAAGCAGCTGGAAGCGCTTGTGGACAGCGACGATGTGCATTGCCTCATGATCGGCGCGTCGGGCGTTGGTAAAACCGCTTTCTTTTTGTATCCCAATCTCGAATTTGCCTGCGCCAGCGGTATAAGCTTCCTCGCCCTTGATACCAAGGGTGACCTCGCAAGAAACTACGGCACGATTGCGAAAAAATACTACGGCTATCATGTGTCCGTGGTCGATCTTCGCAACCCGACGCGCTCGGATGGGAGCAACCTCCTGACACTCATCAATCGCTACATGGACATTGCCCGCGAACAACCGGACAATTTAGCCGCCCGCGCAAAAGCGGAAAAATACGCGAAAATTCTCTCAAAGACTATTGTCAATCCCGGCGGGGACGAGCAGGATCGCGGACAGAATGCGTACTTTTATGACGCGGCAGAAGGGCTTCTCACATCGGTCATTCTGCTTCTTGCCGAGTACGTTCCGCCAGATGCCGCGGGGCATGAAAAGCGGCACATCGTGTCCGTTTTCAAGCTGGTGCAGGAGCTTTTAGCCCCGTCCAAGGTAAAGGGGAAAAACCAAT
>ENA-OPTB01001818-OPTB01001818.1-human-gut-metagenome-genome-assembly--contig:-NODE-1818-length-15143-cov-6.380965_pt1 | contig 15143 bp, 13 predicted proteins | sample MGYA00241810_ERZ501911 | MGnify/ENA primary metagenome ERZ501911 (study PRJEB25962, sample SAMEA2042304) | human gut metagenome | biome: human gut; feature: human-associated habitat; material: faeces... | reverse complement strand
ATAATAGCCGTGGGCAGGCCAATATAGCCCAAACCCATGAAACATGCTTTCATAAGAAATATGTGTTATTTTTTAAAAGTAAGATCTTAGGCTGATCAAGAATGGTCCAATAACGATCAACCGATTGTATAAGAAAGTCTCTTCACAAAATGAATACGAATTGTCTTAGATAGATGAAAGCGGTTATACGTAAATGACACTTGCTCATCTGCAACCTCGACAGAGGATGCGCCGGCCATTCTTATCGCCGCGATATTCGTCACTATCTCATTTCGTGAACAAGATATGATCTCCACGTCCGGAGCCAGATGGATCAAGCTTACGGCTTTCACGGCTGTTGAGACAGAGTCCTCTATCCTAAAACGATCCTTATCGATCATAAATTTTCGCTGATGCCTACCTAAGGAACCAAAGCCATCATGCCAAGCCTCCACCTCATTCGGAGAATCTTTGAGAAGCGTCACCCTTGCCCGCCTCCCCACACGAAAGCCTCCCCATACCTCGCTAGAGTTCTTATCCCCTATCATCACCGTATTATGGGCCGCCGTGCCACGCTCGTATTGCCTACGGGCTGTCTTTTCATACGTAGAGATTCCGGTATCTATGACGAAAGGCTTACCCCCTATCCGCAACTCATAATTGAACGTGTCCGCATGCGAATGGCCGGGTTGGTAAGAGGCCCTTATGTCTCCAACATCCACGATAGCCTCCCAATGGCCCGCCATCAATTTCCGATAGCCACACGCTCCCATCGGAAGCCTTTCCCAGTCCATATCCAATCGCTTGGCGTATGCAAACAATTGGGCCGGAGAAGGCGCGATTCCCTCAGCGGAATCATTCAAGAGAGGTATCGTATTATCCTTATAAACGACAGAGGCTAAATGTCCCAACATTCCACTGGCCTTCTCCCGTAAGCGTTCATTCAGACCTTCCTGCCCTATAAACCGCAAATTATTCATAGAGACATTATAGCAATCCTGCAACCGATCCAATAATATACAATGATACATCGGGGATTGCTCGTAATGAGCGCCATCCGGAAGGAGTTGCTCTTCCAGCTCTTTAAATAACAGGTCTCTCGCCTTTTGATAGATCGACTCATCCTTAAAATAAAGCCCGGCCCATAACAAGGAGAAAGCGTCTTCCAATAAGTGATTCCCTAAAAGATGATATTCCAGATTATCCAGTAAAATCTTATATTGGGCATACAAGGAGGAATCCCATTCTCGCTTATTCTCTGCCGGAATATAAGGATGATATTTCGACAGGAACTTGATCCAATTGATGCCTCGTAAAGCGATCGGATAAGGTTCCAGACCATTCCTATTCCCCTCTATTTCATCGACAAACTTATCGATCCAGCAAACGGCCTGTTCGAAAGATATAGTTTCTTGATGAAGGTAGTCCATATAATTTAGATTATAGGACCATAACTTACCAAAGCTCTCATCGTTCCATCCTAGAAAAGCGGATTCCTTACCCAAGAAAGAGAAATGCCCCGTAACACTATCCAAGTCCGTATATTTCGAGATGAAAAGTTTAAAAGACAAAGGATGTCCCACTCTCGGTAATGACAATACATACCGAAAGCTCCTGTATTTCCTAATATATGCCCGTAGCCTATACCAGACTTGATAACGAACTTGGCGAGATCTCAAGTTCCGAAGAGTAGAAATATATAATTTTAGAGATTCACCCAACATCTTTCTTTCAAGCTCGTAATGCAAGCGAAAGTAGCTTTCGTCGTATTCAATATACTCCCAAATGGAATCAAAGGCTCACCGCCCTCCCGGATACGTTCATTCAACAACGTAAATTGACGTTTTTGCCCTTTATCCATACCGGCCTTCATCGAAGAGAAACCCTTAAAACCATACCCGGTCAATTTACGCCAGTTATCCAAGACCAAGACCCTCTCCTGAGAGAAAACCTCCACACGTTCCTTCGCGTACGATTTCGAGCCGTTCGCAAAGTAATTGATCACGGCGTTCGTCCCATTTGCGTAACGAAGCAATATGCTGGCATTATCCGTATTCTCCTCCGGATTTTCGCCTAACGCATTCATGCAGACCGCCACGACCTCCGAGCCCGCCAAGAAGGAACATAGATCGATAAAATGGCAAGCCTCACCAATGATCCGCCCTCCACCTATCTCTAGATCGTGTACCCACACTTCTTGCGGGATAAATCCGGCGTTCATCGTCGCCACTATATTTTTAGGTCCGTCACCTAGCAATCGCTTCATTTTCTCGGCGAACGGAGAGAAACGCCGGTTAAAACCAACCGTCAAGGTCGTGCCCTCAGGAGCCCCTTGATAAGCCCGTATAATATCATCCAATTCCGTCTCATTCAAGCATAACGGTTTCTCCACGAACACGCTTTTCCCATTCCGTAAAGCCTCTATCACCATCCGGGCATGCAGGTTATGGCGTGTCGTGACCATCACCAAATCCACCTCCGGATCTTTCAATATATTTTGATAGTCCGACGTGGCGTTCTCCGCCCCCGCCTTCCTCGCCAATATCTTGGCGGACAATCCTTGGGCACTCGCTATATACTTGATTCTAGCGTGGGCCTTAGCCAAGCAAGGTATGACCATGGCGGAGGTATAATTGCCCGCCCCAATAATCCCGATCTTGCCCTTTCCACTCACAAAGGTATTATTGCCGATAGAGACAACAGACTCCATTTTTGAATCAGCGGGAAACCGCAATATAGAGGCGATCGATCCTTTCTTGCGCATATCGCCGTAAATCTCCTCATAATCCACCAAGTCAACCTCTTCCGTTATCAACGACTTGACATCCAACGATCCGGAAGAGATCGCGTGGAGTATCGTCTCAAAATTACGCTTTTCCGTCCAGCGGACATAAGCCAACGGATAATCATGCCCCTTGTTCTCATATTCCTCGTCATAACGTCCGGCCCCGTACGAGCAAGATACCTGAAAACTCAACTCCTTCTTATAGAAGTCATCCCTTCGCATATTCAATCCGATAACACCCACCAACACGATCCGTCCCCGCTTACGGGACATCTCACACGCTTGATGGATCACCTCATGGCTTTGCGTGGAGGCCGTGATCAAGACACCATCCGCACCGATACCACCCGTATAATCCTCCACGAACCTTACCGGATCCGTACCTTTGCCCGGATTAACGGCCACGATTCCCTTCGAGGCGGCCATATCCACCTTCTGCTGGTCAAAATCCACCCCGATAACCTTACAGCCGTTCGCTCTCAACAACTGCGCCGCCACCAAACCGATCAATCCCAGACCGACCACCACGACCGTCTCGCCCAACTGAGGATTCAATAAGCGGATTCCTTGCAAGCCAATCGAGCCAATCACCGTAAAGGCCGCCTCCTCATCCGTTATATCATCCGGCACCTTCGCCACCAAGTTCTTCGGCACGCAAACAAACTCCGCATGGTTCCCGTTCGAGACCACCCGATCGTCCACCTTGAACTCCGCGACACCTTTCCCTACAGCTACCACACGTCCGACATTGCAATATCCCAAAGGTAAAGGCTGCCCTAGCTTATTGAACACGGCCTCCAGTGTCGGTTGCAAACCATCCGTCTTTATCTTGTCCAAAACTTGCTTCACCTTATCCGGTTGTTGCCGTGCCTTATCAATCAGGTTCGCCTTTCCGAACTCCACGAGCATACGCTCCGTTCCCAAGGATACTAAAGAACGAGACGTTTTAACTAGAACATAACCTGCTCTTACTTGAGGAACTGGTACTTCTTCAAGCACAGTTCGCCCTGATTTTATATCTTGAATAATCTGTTTCATAATTATTCTTTATACTTTTTCACAACATTCATTATATCTTTTTCTCTTCTTGCCATTGAAAATAATGTTTCAATCCTACTATGAGCCGCAATACTAATACTCTCTAAATCATTATTCCAATAATCCTCTATAACATTAGCAATAGTTTCCGGTAATGTATTCCTTATTATTATTCCTGCATTTCCAACAACATTTAGAACTTCTCCAACATCTGTTGTTACGACTACAGTCCCACAACTCATAGCTTCCGCAATAGCTAACCCAAACCCTTCATATCGTGAAGGTTGTAAATAGAAACGACAGCTTTTCAAATAACACAATTTTTCCTTCTCTGAGATTTCACCTAAAATACTAATATAAGCATTTAAACCTTTCTCTGATATATATTTCTTCACTTCATCAAAAGCATCTCCTTTATGTCCTGCAATATTAAGATGCATATCTAACTTATCTTTCAATAATTCAACCGAATCTATAATCTCATACAAACATTTTCGTTTCACATTTTCTTTTCCTGTCCAACAAATAGTAAACAATTCATTTCCTCTATTGCAATACATTCCCCTTGAATACTTTACAGTATCTATACAATGTGGAGAATATACTATATTTTTAAGATTCCAATCTTTATAAATTTGTTCATACTCATTTCTTGAGACTAGAATATTTTCATTTGCATATTTAATAGAAAATTTAATCAATAACCTTTCTAATAACGGTCTTCTATAGTAATCCGAAGCAGCCATTGGACACTTATAATTAAAAGTTCCTGTTATTACAACTTTTTTCCTCAACAGCTTTGAAACAACTACAGGAAAAAAGGCATATGTCCACCACCAAACAAAAATTACATCTGCACTCCAATCTATTTCGCTATATTTAGTAGCTATCGTCAAACTGGGATCTATTTTTTTTAAGATTTTAATATCCTGATTATAGAATTCGACTATAAATAGCTTACTCTTATCTGATATCTTACAAAAGAAACATATTTTCATAATTCCGTTCTAATAAATTCAAATCATCACTTATTTGTTAATATTCAATTTAGATAACACCTCTTTTTAAAGACACTTTTACGTTAGTACTAAATTAAGTAACACCCTTTTTAAAGAGCACTTTACTATGCCCTAAACTAAATTCTATTAAAAATCAATTATAATTTTAATATTAGCAGGTATCCAATATAATTTTATCGAGAATAAAATTCTGACTTCTCATGCAATTTTTAAAGTTTTTCTCAAAAACATACGCCAATAAAATTTCATGCATAATTGCCTTATAATTTCACAATCACCATTATACTATAATAAATTTAATACTCCAACATTACTTCCATATTGATTTAGTTTATTAGTTCCTTTATTACAAAATTTTCTATATCTATATCCAAATCAGAAAGAGAACGAGCATTGCGATAAGTATCTAGAGCACCATCACACAATTTCCGATGGTAATCTGTATCTACACACAGTTTCAAAATGGCTTTTTTTAGATCCAATATGCTTTTATTCCTCACTAATATGCCATTCCTATCATTTTTTACTGTAAAAGGTATAGCTGAATTATCAAACGCTATAACCGGTAGTCCGTAAGACATAGCCTCAATTAATACCATACCATAACCTTCCAGTAAAGATGGAAATACAAAACAATATGCTCGAGAATAATATGACCTCAATTCTTCATCTGATATACGCCCTACAAAAGTTACAATATCCTCCAGCCCATATAAGTGAACCAAAGACAACAGACATTTATAGTATTTTTTTTGAGAAAGATCCCCCACAATATCCAAATGAATACCAGATCTTTCCTTTTCAGACATCTGTCCTATTGCCTCCAGTAAATATAAAAGTCCTTTCCGTTGATATACAGTACCTACAAATAATAACTGTTTCAACACATAGCAAGAACATGTTGGAACATCTTTCTTGAATGCCATTTCGAGAAAAACAGTACGACTATCTGGTCTCATCTGCTTTATCAAGGAATGCGTATATGGATTGGGAGTTATAATAGCGAAAGACACACCCAATCCCAGCCATTCCAACATGTACTGTAATTGTCTTTTTATTCCAGACATTTCTTGGTACCGAAAATGATGATGAATAACATAGACTTTCAACTTAGGATAAAATATTCTGAAAAAATAAAGCAGCCAAATAGATTGAGCAAACCAACCGCTATTTAAGAATACAGCATCGTATGAACCGATTCTCCTACACGACCAGAGTATGTATGCAGGCAACAACCACTTATTAATGCGTCTAGTATGATCTTTTGTAAAAAAGGACATATCTATCTGTCCTGAAAAAAGTATTCTTTTAAAAAGATAAGAATCATATAACTCTCCTCCTGTCGTAGGATATAGATAATTCCCCGATGGATATAACACAAGTACTTTCTTTTTCTTTTTCTTTTTCATTTCCATATTATTATGTTTGATATAGACAATGTAAACCATATTATCAGCAGGGTATATATAGTATTAGAAAGAGCTGAAATATCTCCACTTGTAGCAAACTCTATTGTTAAAATATAAGCAATTCCAGAAGCATTTGGAAATCCTATCCTCTTTGTTAGATTAAATATTATAATAAGAAGAAAAGTCATCAGAAACAGGTTAAAAAGAAATATGTAAGGAGATTTAACATATGACATTATTAAAACCCCTATGACACCAGGCATAGTTGAACTGTTTTCTAATTTTGAATGCTTTATTTGCTCTTCCACATAGAATCCAGTACTCTTAAACTCAGGTCTGTATCCCCAATAATGTAATGTATCATAAAAGTAAAAAAAATCGGGGATTAATTCCAAATCATAAACATTTTGTGACGAGTTCTGTAAAATATAGGCACTGTTGGAAAAACTACTTATTCGTCCACATAATTTCCCAACCATTATATCCATGTTTGAAGTTTCACTCATCCCTCCTTGTCCCCTTAATTGTGCACGAACATTATAAGCGGAAGAGACAACAATCGGAACCAAATAGAGTATCGCTAATACAAACAAGAAATTTCGCTTCACAAAAGATTTCACCTTCTTGCCTTGCCTAAACAATAAGATGAGTAATAGAATAAAGAACCCTCCTAAAGAATGAGCAAGAATCGTGTGAATAGAAAACAAAAGAACAGTTACAGCAAGATTTTTACGGCTATTGGAAATCAGCAAATAAGCAATAACCCATGGACGTACCATCAACTTGAAGAAAGCCGAACGGATATAAGAAAAAAATCCGCCGTCTATTTCTATCGAAGTTCCCATTTGGCCATATCCAGTAAAGAGTAGACCTATATGAACCAACAATAAAAGCCATGTAATATTGCGAATTATCGCAACCTTGAACTTATCGGGTACATTTTCTGTCTCTTTAGACCTATACCGTTTATACAATCCATATATACCTATATAAGGAATGATAGTCAATACAGCTATAACCAACAAAGCAGGTAACGGAAATAACACATCACGTTGTATGAAATCCCCGTTATACACTCCCAATATAATGGTATACAAACAACTGCCAATTATTGCCAACATATATGGCAGTAAAACTAGCTTTGCACCATATGTATCTATTCTTGAGACATCAGACATAAAACTAATAAAATTGCTAACTGTTTATGATAAGATTCAACAATAGTTAACGACAAAAAGTATAAAAAAAACGTGCAATATAAGGTGATATATAGAATGCTATCCAAAAAAGAGTCTTCCTCTTAAAAGAGAAGTTTTGATGAAGAATAGCTTTTCTCACACCTTCAAAATCTTTTTTAAATGTTACGATGTATGGATTTTCTCCTGCAGATGTTAGGATAACACATGCTTGCCTATATCGTAAAGCAGGATAAATTTCTTTAAATTGATTCTCTGATAATTTGCAACGAAGTAAATCGCAGAGTTTTTCACATTGCTCTACCAAAATTTTCACAGGACGACGTGTTAACGAGCTGTAATTTACATTTTGGACATAATGATAAAATGCTTTTGGTACATATGCCATCTTTATAGGATGTGCCAACAGGCATACACTGACATAAGTATCTTCTCCATATGACAACCCTTCCGGAAAATTCACATCATATTTGCTGTAACAAGCTCGTTTAACGAGCTTGTTACAGCAGCTGCCATGCAGCTGCTGGAACACATCTTTTAGCATCACACAATGCTCTAATATAAATAACCGTTGCTTCACGTAAGTAGATTTCTTGGAAGTATCCCGCCATACATCACAAATTATCATATCTGCATTTTCTTCTTTTGCCTTTCCGTATAGTTCCTCCAGCATATTCGGTTCCACCCAGTCATCTGGGTCAGCGTGTATCACGTACTCGCCTCTTGCATTGTTCATTCCACACTGTCGAGCGGACGCTACTCCACCATTCTCTTTATGGAATACACGGACACGATTGTCCTTCCGGGCATACTCGTCGCAAATTTCTCCGGAACGATCGGGACTCCCATCATCTACCAGCAAAATTTCATAGTCTTGAAAAGTCTGTGCTAGCAGGCTGTCTACACAACGCCGCAAGCAGGATTCCGCTTTGTAAACAGCAACAATAATAGAAATTACAGGTGTCATTTGTTATATTTATTAAACATTTTTTACTTTGAATATTATAAACCATACAGCCTATCTTAGCTAACTTTTTAATGTATCATACAACCTATATATCACTATACTATTTTCTCCCATTCATCATACTTTGAATTCTTCGAATAAAGCGATTCAAACCAAGTCCTAAAAAATAAAACATAGATAAAAGAATGAGTGTATACAAAATCGTAATAAACACTCCATATACAAAAGAAGATAAAGCACTTTCAAATGAGTGCATTGGGACAAATTTCAATACAGAATAAGTAAGTATTATACTAACAATTGCAACACTTAAATGCTTAACGTACATAATTATATACAATTTCAATCGTTGTTTCAAAGCTTTTCGAAACAAATAATAAGGTTTCCAACAAAAAACAACAAGAAATAAACTTATCAACACACCCAACAATACACCATTTAACCCCCAAAAATATCCTAATAACACAGACAAACAGATATTGATAGAAGCCTCCGTAACTGGAGCAAAAATATCACCAAACAAACCATAAGCATTGATATAAGCATCCACGGTCGTACGGTTTAATTGAATAAACAAAGTAACAGTCATCAATAGCAATGTCATGGTATCCATCACATATTCATTACCCACCCAAAGTATTACAAATAAAGGAGTCAACATAAACACTCCAAAACACATTATACAAGTGAATAGAAAACGAACAGAGAATAATTCCTCAAACACCGACATAATCTGTTTACGATTTCCCTCTGCCACTAAATTCCCAATTCCTGCGTTCATGCTATTAAAAATGGCAGTCATCAAAGTTTGAATCCCAAGGATAACCAACATGTAATTGCCATATAACGCCACTACAGTTAGTGTAGTGTAGGCGTAAATAATGATCGGGCTAGTTTGTGTCAAAGCAAAGCTACCGATCTTATGAAAAAACAATTGCTTAACTTTCTTAATAATAGCTGGATACTTTCTCGATAATTCCCGACCTCGTCCTAATTTAGTTTCTAGAAATGGATAAGTCTGCCGGACCATTCTATTTAACACCAACGAAGCTACGATCGCAAACACAATCTCCAATACCAACCACCATACATAACCGTCTCTCAAATATCGAATCGCCAATATCTGACAAAGGGTTTTAATCAACATCGAGGCCTTATAGCTATACTGGATCTTATACTCTTTCTGGTCAGCGGATAAAACGATCTGCTTATAATTAACAAAATAACTCAGCAATGCACTAACTAGCAGCACTCCGAAAGAAGCATACGCATACCATAAGGGTAACGGCATCTTAGCGAAGATCCAAGGGAAAAACGCCATCAACACGAGACTTCCCACTATCACGATCCATGCGATACGCCGATACAACCAGCCTTGCAAGGAAACAATCTCATTGATAGCAACCGTATCCTTCTCTAATAAAGGCTTATATAATGTACAAGCAATGGCTGATCCTATTCCTAATTCCGCAAGGTTCAAGAACTGAAGCAAATTGGTAGCCGTAGTATTCAGTCCCAAGATCTCTGCCCCAAGATAATCCAAGAATACCTTACGGGAGAAAAATTGAAGAACCAGATTAATAAAATAAAAAGCCAAGGCTACCAAACTATTTTTTATACTTTTCGAAGTTCGTGAGTCTGTTACCATTGCTACAAAGAATTGTGTTTAATACAAAAATTGCTCTCCATGATAAAGAGCATACGCACGTAGAGGAACAGCGTATTCTTCGCTATCCGCTTATTATTCTCTGATTTACTAGGAATAAAGACAAGTACACAAACCACTCCCATCCCGCCGGTAAACCAGTAGGGCAAAAAACGAGTGTCTTGATTTAAAATGAGTTTAAACTATATTTATCGTGATAAGTCACCGAGACAAATCCCTCAGCATAACACAAATAGTGGAGTACAAATCCGGAACCTCCTTTTGAAGACTATAAAGTATCACGCTTGCGTCAATATCAAAATAATGATGGACAATGATATCTCTCATTCCTTTAATATCCTTCCAGTTTACAGCCGGATATTTAAGAAGTAATTCCTTATTCGTTATTTTGTCTAGATTTTTGATTGCCTCACCTACAGCGACAAGTTTCATACAAACACTATCCAATAGAATCATACCAGACTCATTCATATAAAAATCATCAACCTTATGAATATGCGAAGTTCTTGCCATTATCATTGAAAGAGTATCCTTTATCTGCGACAAGGTATCCAAGGCCAACTCCGTATCAAACATAGATTCCCTCCCTCTCGATTCGTTTACGAAGCAACTGATTCATCCGGTCTCTAAGACGGATGATATCCACCGGGCTTCCCAACAGTTCTTCCAATTCATTTTTCAAATGGGAGAGAGAGAAAAGCCCTTGCGCCTCACCCTCGTAATAAATGTCCACATCACTGCTTTCCGTCTGTTGATCACGAGCTACAGAGCCAAAGATACCCATCTTCAAGATTCCGTACTTTTTGCCTTTACGAACCTTGAAGTCTCTTAATAACGCTAGGATCTCTTGTCTCGACTTCATAAGAAAATAGAATATTGACAAAGAAACAAATAAATATCCAATTATGCAATCATTCATAAACCAAAACACCTACCCTTCCCCCAGCACATACTTCACGATCGCCCGCCGGATATTGCGCAAGCTCTTGCCTTGCTTGAAGGGGAGCAGGGGGATGATGGCGTTGATGAATTCCTTGCTCTTGATAAGTTTGGCCGGTTCCACGCAGTCGCAAAAGACCTCGTTGAAAAGGTCGGTCAGCACCGTTTGGCAGAGGGTGGCCACATCCGGGCATTGGGCGATTCGCTTCACGAAGTCGTGACGCACCTCCTCGTCTTGGATATAGGAGGCTAATAAATCACACGGCTCCGGATCCGGCCTCACGTCTTTTTCCGAAACGACCTCCGGCTTTTCTCCCGGGTCCAAGCAAATATATTGAATGGCAAACATGGCGTTGGGCAGCACCTGTATGTTCTCGCCATGGATGTGCAGCACACACGGGCTCGCTTTCTCTTCACTCATATCTTCTTCTTTTTCCTGTCACCGAATTACTTTTATGCGCAAATAACTTACCGATAGGTGCAAATAACTTACCGGACCGTTTTTTCTCACTCTTTTACCTTTCCTTTACCAGCCTAAACTTTAAATCAAACGAGTTAATGAAAGAATGTATCATGTCCTTTTTCAACGCCCCCATCTCCAATCAAGTGCCGAGTGGCGTGACCAGTGTCAAACAGTTGCATACCTATATCACCTCCAACGAGTGGCTGAAAGAACGAACGCTCAGCGTACAGGACGCTTTGAGCGACGAGAAACGGTTCCGCAAACTGAAGCAAAACTTACTGCCATACGTCACACCGGCCGGGGTCTTCTCCTATCGCAAGGAAGACCGCCTGTTATTCCTTTCCGGAGAGTTTGTCATCGATATCGACCATCTCCCCTCGCCGGAGGAAACCCTCCACTGGCGAGACACCTTGTTCGCCGATAATAAACTGAGACCGGACCTAGCTTTCGTCAGCCCAAGCACCACAGGCGTGAAACTGCTCGTCCCCTACCGGCTCTCACCCAAGGCTTCCATAGAGGAATCTTTTGATAAGGCACGGCTATCGGCATGGGAATACCTGAAATGGAAATACGGATTGAATGCGGATGCCTCAAACGCCGATCTCTCACGGGCGTGTTTCCTCTGCCATGATCCCTCCGCTAAGCTGCGGGAGAGTTGATAGTTGACAAGTGACTGTTGACAGTTTAAATCATAAATTATAACTTATAAATCAAATGAACCCATTATCAGATTTAGAGCGGCTTGTCGCCGCCATCGAACACCAAGGGGCGAACATCGCTCCCACTTACCAAGAGTATATGCCGATCGCCTTCGCCACCGCCAACGATTGCGGGGAAGCGGGAAGGACGTTCTTTCATCGCATCTGCCGCCTGTCCGAGAAATACGTCTACGAAGAAGCGGACAAGCTATACGACCACGCCCTCAAAGCGGGCAACGGGCGCAACGGATTAGGCTCCGTCTTCCACTGGGCCGAGATTGCCGGCGTAAAAACGGACAAGCAACTGGCCGACACCTTCCGCCAATACCCGAGGGAGAACAAGAATCCTTCAAACCTTCAAGCCCCTCTCACACCCACACACGCACATACGTACGCACGTGAGGACTTGCCACCCGCTTTCCCGAATTATCCGTGGCCCCCGTTCATCAAGCAGATGATCGATTGCGGGAACTCCATCGCCCAGCGTGACATACTCCTGCTGGGAGTATTCACCGTACTCGGGGGCACCTTGAACAAGCGGGTACGGGTGTTATACGGACAAAAATACATGTATCCATGCCTACAAACCTTCATCGTAGCGCCTCCCGCCTCCGGAAAAGGAGCCTTGACATGGGTCAGGCGCCTAGCTGAACCTATTCACGAGGAGATGATGGCCCGCTACAAAGACAGCCTAAAGAATTATCGGGAGGAAAAGAACCGATGGGACTCACTCGGCAAGAAACGCTCCGAGACGCCCGAGCCGGAACAACCGCCCCTCAAGATGTTCCTCATAGCCGGCGATAACTCGGGTACCGGTATCTTAGAGAACCTCATAGAGGCCGACGGCGTGGGGCTGATCTGCGAGACCGAGGCTGATACCGTGAGTACCGCCATCGGAGCGGATCACGGCCATTGGAGCGATACCTTGCGTAAATGCCACGACCACGAGCGACTGGCTTTCAACCGACGCACGAACCGGGAATACCGGGAGTGCCCGGCCTCTTACCTCAGTGTCTTGTTAAGCGGCACTCCAGCGCAGGTACGGCCACTCATTCCCTCGGCCGAGAACGGGCTGTTCTCACGCCAATTGTTCTACCGGATGCCACCCATCGACGAGTGGGCGGATCAGTTCGAGCAGGGCGACGAGGACATGGATAGCCTCTTCTCCGATTGGGGGAAGCAGTGGAAAATGCTCGTGGACTACCTGCGTGAGAGGGTCAATATCATACAATTCCATCTCTCCGACACGCAAAAGGAGCGATTCAACAGCTGCTTCGCACGCATATTCGGGCACGCCGGCCTTTCCTACGGATATCCGATGCGAAGCTCCGTGGCCCGTATCGCTATCAATATCTGCCGGATCGCTTCCGTGGTGGCCTTCCTACGATCGGTGGAGAATCTCCTCATCCCACAAGCCATTCTCGATTCTCAGTTTTCAATCCTCAATTGTCCCGGCCTCTCGCCTGCCCCCGAGATCCCGGAGGAGAACGTACGAGACGGTATCGTTCCTTCCCTAGAGTTACGTATCGATGATGACGATTTTAAGGCTGTCCTCTCGCTCGTGGAGCCGCTCTACCGTCATTCGGCGGGCATACTCACCCTGCTTCCGTCTGACGAGGTGCCACGCTCTCGCACACCTACCCCCCAAGAGGCTCTCTTCGCGGCCCTTCCACTCTCTTTCAACCGGCAACAGGCCTTGGAGGAAGCAGAGAGGAACAACATCCCCACCGCCACCCTAGATACCTGTCTCAAGCGAATGCAGGAACGAGGCACGCTGGAGAAGAACGGCCGGGGAGAGTACAGCTTCGGCAGCCGTGTCACCCATAAGTAATCCCGACCTCCCTCACACCCCTATAATAACGTACCCAACGGGCGTGTGTGTGAGGGGGGGACGAATGTTTGAAAGTTTGAAAGTTTCATTCTCCCAAATCTATAAATCATAAATCAAATGTTCTTGCCATTAAGAAAGTCCGCACTAGCGGCATCCTATTTCCCGGAGCTGGCCTCCCATCAAGCTTGCAACCGCTTACGTCGTTGGATCATTCGATGCACGGAATTGCACGACAAGCTGCTGGAGACGGGCTACCGCCCCGAGCAACGTATATTCACGCCCCGACAGATCAGATTAATCATCCACTACCTAGGAGAACCGTAAATTAGTTGACAGTTGCGCACAGAGGTAAATAAAAACAGCCTACTGTCACTAGTCAACTGTCAACTTGGATGGGTATTCTAAGATCTTTACAATGCCCATCCAAGGCTTCTTATAATGCCTATTCAAAGGGGCTTACGATAGGCAGCGTAAGAAACCGGCGGTTATCACTGCGTCCCATGTTAATTAATCGTTATTCCCTACCCCGGGCATCAATCGGCATCACCGCCCCTTACGGCGGAACCTATCTTTGTAACATTGATCAGCAAGCAATTAATTTTCTATTATTAATCTTTAATTATCAAACTATGCCACAAGCATTTCAAGCACGAAAGTTTTTTATCCCCAAGACGGATCCTAAGCAGGAGGTGTACAAGCCGGTTCCCTATTATTTCGGTACCCTGTCCACACAAGATGCGGCCGACCAGATCGCCGAGGAGTCTTCGCTCACGAAGGGTGACGTATTGAACGTATTGGATCGTTATCAGCGGTATGTCATCAAGAACCTACAGAAAGGTTACAAGGTGGAGCTGCTAGGGTTCGGAACCGTCTATAACCGCTTCGTCACGGAGAAGGGGGTAGCGACCGCCCCCGAGGTCAAGGCTACGCATATACGGACTATCGTGCCGGGATTCTCGCCTTCCTATACCATACTGAACGGGGCACGACGCTACTCGCTGCTGGGCGAGAAGACTTCGTTGCTCAAGGTGACGATACTCGGGACGCCGGTAGAGGAAGGGGGCGGTTCCGATTCTGAGTCGCCTGATGAGATCTGATGTGTCACTTTTGGCTTGACCCAAAAGTAACCAAAAGGTCAAGGCTGACGCTGACG
>ENA-OPTB01001817-OPTB01001817.1-human-gut-metagenome-genome-assembly--contig:-NODE-1817-length-15148-cov-1018.204267_pt1 | contig 15148 bp, 20 predicted proteins | sample MGYA00241810_ERZ501911 | MGnify/ENA primary metagenome ERZ501911 (study PRJEB25962, sample SAMEA2042304) | human gut metagenome | biome: human gut; feature: human-associated habitat; material... | reverse complement strand
CGGTAAGGGGAAACCAAACCGAATATCAATGAAATGGTAGGTAAATGAAATGAAAAACTTAACTCTTTGCGCTGAATGGGATGATAATAAGGAGACATATCGCCTGTTTTGGTCATGTTCACCTTGTGTGACTATCACGCACTGCACCGACATTATTACGATTGAAAGGATTGCGGCAATCCTCGGGTTGAATTTAATACCCATTAAGTAAGCGAAAAAATGTTCAAGCTGTACTATCTGGCTATACGGGGTGGGAGGAAGAAAAAATGACAGTCGAATTACACATTATCAATAATCATTTCCGCGACAATGACACGGTATTTGTGTTTGACGGAAAAATCTTTTGTTGCCTTACCGCACTTGCCGCGCATTTAGGCGGCGAATATCTGGATTTGGACAGCATTCTTTGGCGTTCTGTTAAGTTTGTGTTTAATAATAGGAAAATTTCCTATGATGAAGTGCTTGAATATTAAATTATATTTTCGGGAGGTATTATCAATGTCTAACTCGTATTTTTTAAAATTACATGGAAATCCTTATGAACCTACACAATTTCTTCTTGTTTGGAAACAAGAAAACAGGTCACATTGTCAATGTTTGTATTGTAAGGACTATGAAACGGCACAATACATTTCATTACAACTTATCGAGGATAAGGGATATAAAAACGTTGTTTTGTACAAGAGCGGTATAAAACTCAACAAAACCGATAAATATCATATTTATCGCGTTTATGTCCCTGTCGCATACTATAACGGCAACCCTTATGAAATGGTGCGGGTAAAAGATTTTTGCGGAACCGCAATAGAAATATGGGCTGATTATCGGCGCAATTGGACAGCGAATTATGAAAATTATGACGAATCTTATGGGGAACTTGTCATAGCGATTGAAGAAAACGCAAATCGTGTATACGGTAAGAATTGGAGGGAGGTAAAATTATGAAATTCATTTTGTATATCTCTATTGCTTTGTCAGCTTTCATCATGTGCGGTATGTGTATGTACACCGCGATAACCGCGGACGATAACAACATAAAAATGTTGTTTTGTACAATTGTAAGTGCGGCGGTAGGTGTTGTAGCATTACTTTTTGCGGGAGGTGTGATAGAATGAACAAATCACTTAATTTACTCGGCAAACCCGATAAACTGTCAACATTTTTACTTGTTTGGCAGGGTGACAATTCGGAATACTTTTGCGAATTTGTTTGCGGAAAAGATTATGAAACAGCGGAATACGCTATTTTGCAGATTTTACCTAAAACAGGAATTAACAACGCTGTTTTGTATAAATCTGTTGTAAAGCTTAACAAGACAAACAAACAACATGTTTTTCGGGTTTATGTACCGTATGCATTTTACAGCGGGGGATAAATATAAACTTAGTAAAGCAAAAAACTGTTTTACCCCGCCAATTGAAATTTGGTTTGATGAAAATAAGGCTTGGACGGCTGAATACGTCACTATATTTTCGGGAGGTAATATGAAAAATGAATGAGCGGTATTGTGAAACAAATGTTGAGTTTTTACTTAACTTGAAGAATGTTTTTGATGAACCAACAACCTTTTTAATGGTATGGTGGAATGGTAATGACAAAAAACATAATTGCGAATATATTTTCTCAAGGGATTATGAAACGGCGGAATCTTATGTTTTACGATTTATTAAGTATAAAAAGGTAGATTGTGTAATATTGTATAAGAGCGAGGTAAAAGTTAATAAAAACGATAAATATCATTATTTTAGGCTTTATGTTCCGATTTCTTATTATGATGGAATGAAACATTCCTTAGTTAAACATAGTACACTTTTTGCAGACACAATTGAAATATCGTGTGAGCGGGGTTATGCTTGGCAGGCGATTTATGTTGAACCTCTGGGGTGTGATTATTTGATGCAAATTGAAATTAAAAAAAACGCTGATAGTGTATACGGGAGGAGCAAGAAAAATGAAAGTTTATAAATCAAAAATTATGGGGTTGATTTCAAAAAATGCTGTTAAAGCCCGCAAATTTAAACGCGGCAGTATAGATAGGTATGGTTCAGCAGGCGCGTTTTTTGAGATTGAGCGCGGAAAAGTAACCTTTGTGCAAGGCAAGTATGCTTTAGAATCCAATATTTCAACTTCTGTTTCGAACGATGCAGAAACTGGAATTTATCGTTGTAATGATGAATTATATATCAATGCGGGACTTATGTTTGAAATTGATAATTTTGGCAACGCCGTTCAAGGCGAATGCAGACAAGATAACGCTTTTGAAGTGTTAAATAAACCTTGCGATTATCATGAGTTGATTTGCATGGATAGAACCAATGACCCAAAATTTTCAAGATTTGATAGAAAATTATTCCTTGAGCTTTTATCATATTTCGATGGGGATACTATTAAAATTCGTTTAATTGAGAACGTTGGAGGTGGTTATAAATATTTACAAATTCAAGATTTATTTTCAAAGGCAATATTGATGCCGATGAAAGACATAGATTAAAATAAGTAAAGTCCAATAAAAAACGCAACAACCCCTGAACTGCTAAACTTCAGGGGTTGTTGCGCTCTTAAAAACTAAGGAGGCAAGAAAAAATAATATGTTGGCTGAAAGACTTTTCCCTTTGCACAATGCTATTATAGCACACTTCATTTTATCTTGCAACCATTTTTTGCCAATTTACTAAAATATATTATGCGTATGTGATATTATTATCACTATCAATCGTGCAAGTATGAATTGTTGCCGTTTCATCATATCCGATAAAAGTTAACTTTGTCGGCGTGATTATCGTATTTCGCATTATATACGTTGAATTGCGGTCATTTACTGAAGTAAACTTCACATCTACAACTGCACCTCGTGTTATATTAAGGTAAATTATAGAAAATGTGCTGTCAGCGGTAAGCGATCCGTCAGCATTTTTTTCAACTCCCACATGTACAAATTTTGTATCGGTATATGTTTTTGCACTTGACAGTATCGTTTGATCCTGTGTATCCGCATATGTTTTCGCCGCCGCAAGTGTTTCGCCGCATTTAGTATTAGTGTATATTGTAGCTGATTTCTGCACCGCCGCATCCTGTGTATCAGCATATTCTTTCGCCGCCGTCAACGTTTCCGAACAAGCATTTCCGACATATTCTAAATTTGCCGCAAGTGTACGCGCGCTTGCCGCTGTTGCTGTCGGCACTGTTATTCCGCTGTCAGCGGTAATTAATTTATAAAATCTCGTTGTTTCGTGAAATTCGGTAAACTTATTAAAATCAACGGTATTATTAAATGTTACTTGCGCTTGAAACGTTGTAGGATGATCCTCTGTAGCAAAACTATACTGATACAGAGTAACACTTTCATCTGGGCGAATTGATACAACCACTTCATTTTTAGCATCAATGCGCAAAAAATTAATAGCACTATTTGATGAAAATATAGGAATGAAAATAAGTAAGTCATCTTCGTTTTTTGTTGTAAGAAATACAATTCCCTTTCGCATTCCCTCTGCAATTTCAGCGAAAGTTTTATTCGCTTTTGGCGGTTTTGCTGTAACATCAACTTCAACCCACATAACAGATAATTTATCGATAATAAGCTCATTTATAGCCTGTGCAAGATCCTCAATGTCACCGTGGTTTGCGTTTACAGCATCAACGATAACATTTATGTGATACAATAGTTTCCATACCATTTCCAAAAATGATAAATTACCATCAAGCACGCACGGAATGACTGGAGTATAAACCGAATTAAGCGGAATATTAACTTTTTCCAATTCTTTATCTTTTATAGTAATCATTATATAACCCTCCGATTAATATATATTCATGAAACATACTTCAAGTTCATCAAATATTTGTTTATTAATATTTATAATTGTTTCTCGGTATTCAAGTAACATTGCGCTGAATGTTGAAGAATTTCGTTTTCCAATAACGTGATTTATATATTCATCAGTATTATTGAAGTTTTCTGTTCCGTTATCGGTTGTTCGGCCTGTATTTTCCGTTCGGCTTGTTGCGTTTCCGTACGTTTCGCCGTGATTTTCTTCGTTTAAATCTTGCGTTGTACTGGAATTGCGCTTATTTTCATTTGTTCCGTTGCTTGTATTATTACTGCTTGTTTCAGCAGTATTTGTTCCGTTTTCCCTTGTTTCGCTATTATTTGCAGTATTATTTGACTTTTTACGATAATTTGTTAAATAATAATTATCGTTTATGCCGTTAACACCACTTACACTGGTTTGCGGTGTGTCGCTGTATGCATCCGTATCAATACCGCTGATATTTGATTCAGCGTTTGTGTTTCGGTTTGTATTTTCAGTTGTTGACGCCGTTGCTGTTGCTGTGTTCGTTGCTTTTCCATTGTCAGTGATATTTTGATTTTCAGTGTTATTTCGGTTTATATTATTGTCGGCTACTGTATTTTGACTGCTTTCCGCATTCATGGTTGACGATGAATTACCTGTGTTTACAGTATTTTTTTCACCGCCTTGCGAACCGTGGTGCTCTTCCGTATAATCAACATCGTTCAGCGGATTAAATTCCAACATTGCACTTTTATAAAGTTGATTATAGTAAGGCATAATTTCACGGAGTTTTCGTGCAAGATAATAATTAAACAACCCGTATGTTTCAGCACCGATTTCACGCATATAAAAATGAAAAAGTATTTCATGTTCTAAAACATTGCGATAAGATTCATCATATATCGGAAACCTAAAATTAAATATTTTCGGTTGCGCCGCTGTAATAATTTCATCTATTGTTTTTTCGTTTAATTCGGCGGGCGTGAATCCGCTTTGTACTTCGCAAATATATCGTAATTGTGACGTATAATTACTCATTTTTTATAACCTCTTCATTCTTTCGGTCTATTTCGGCAAACTTTACTTTAATGTTTAAGTTAAACATTTTATTAATTTTTGCTACTGCCTCTTCGCGTGCCTTCAATCGCGTTAAGCGGGCGATCTCAACGCCGCCGAAATTCGCGGTAACTTCATCAGAAACTAATCTTTCCTTTTTATCGGTATTGGCGTTATCTATTCCGAAATACGTTAAAGCCTCACTGATAATTTGGCGTTTTAGTATCTGTAATTTATCGGCGATATAGGGGGTTGTAACATCAAGGACATTTATTTCCGATAAAGTGCTTAACCCTTTTGTGCCGAATATAAAGGGTATATTGCCGTCATACTGTCGGAAAAGGTTCTCCATTGTAAGCCGTTGACTATCTTCCGTCAATATAATTTTCGGGGTTTTTTGGCCTTTTACATTAACATCGATAATTCTTTCACATTCCGAAATACGTTTTGCATATGAGCGCAAGGCCAAAATTTCATTTGAACGTGTAGAATTATTCCATATTATAACCGAATTTTCATTGCTTAGGTTCTTATTACGATAATTTACAGCGGGCGAAAATGCGACACGCTTAAACGGCTCGCGGTATATATCAAATGTGGAACTACTGTAAAATTGAAGAACAACGAACTCTTCCAAATCCTCATCATAATAAAACAGTGCTTTTCCGTCAAAACACAATATAAATTCAATAAATCTTGCGTCAATTTCCGGCGGCAAATTCTCATATTTAATACCCGCCAGTGCAATTTCCGTAATGCGGTTGAACCAAAAATTATACGATTCAATATTTTCGCGTTCAGCCTCTTTTCGGAAACGCTGTGTTATACTCATACTATTTCGTATCACTTTAAACCTCCATTATTCCAACGGTTTATTACGAACTTTATAATTGCCAACGTTCGCATTATCAACCCAAAATGTAATGCCCTTATCAAATATTTGTGCAATTTTCACCCTTGCGGCGGCATTGCAAGCATCATATTCGTTGTTTGCACTGGCTCTAACAACGCAACCTTTAGTTTGTATAAAAGTAAAATTTTCCCTATTATGTATTGCAGGCGTTTCAACCTTATGGATCGCGTAACCGTAATGTGTAAAATAATCATCAATAATTTTTACATATTCATCACGGGGACGCAATATATAACCGCGAAATGTTTTATTTCCCATTGAATATAACGCAGTACCAGTAATATTACCGCTCACTTTCGGAGGGATTCGGCTTGCTTTATCAACATCTGCTAAAATATGTCCAACTGACATTGCGCCGCTTACTATCATACCGCCGCCAATCGGTAGTGCCGCTCCACCCGATCCGCCCGCAATTGCAATACCACCCGCAATTTGGCCAACGGCTAAGGCACTTGATAAAAGTAAATTGGCGGAATTTTCCGCAAGATATGTTTTAAATGAATCACTTACCCATGCGCATTGCGGAAACCCTGTCATAATACACATTTCGCTGAAATTTTTTGAACTTCCTTTATAACTTATCGGAATTGCACTAACACTTTGTGTTGGTGCTAAATCACTTTCAATGTTAAATGTAATACTACCCAGTCCGTCACCTGTGGTACTGTCATCAAAATCATACAGTTTACCTTCCGAACCTGTTGAAACATAAAGACAATAAAACGGTGCAGTGAAAAGTTTATTGTTGTTTACATTCACTCCCAAAAATTTCGGATCTCTTTTTATTGTCCATAGAAGATCTTGTAACCCGCCTTCAAATTCTGTTGGCGTCAACACAATTGATATTACACCTTCCACTTTGTCAGCGTGATTTGTTACAATATCTTTTATTTTGTCTCTTGCATCAACTACCCATACACCACTTCCATTTGCAATACTTATTTTGCCGATTTCCGTTCGATCGAGCGCACTATACATCCCCTTTACCAACTCGCCGCCTGCAGCCTCATAATTTGTGGGGTTGAATGATGAATACATTATAACACTCCAATTATTACCGAAAGGTGCTTTACTTTCGCTGTCAACAACGTATTCGCCGATTGATATATTTTCCTCTACACGGTTTGAGCCTACCCAATCTTCATAAACATGATTTCGCTCAATCCAACATGCAGGGATTTCACAATATAGTTTAAAGGACTGGATAACATCTATTTCAAATTCTATTTCACATGTGTTATCATTTATATAAAATATGTTCTTTATAAAAGCATAAAACCAACGGTTTAGATAACCTGTATTTTGATAACGTAAATAATTACAACCAATCAATGTATCGGCTGTAAACGGCAAGCGAATTCTTCCGTTTTCCCGAACATATATTGCTTTATCCGCGCTGTATACAACCCATTGCGCAAAAAATGAATTTTGCGCGGATACACTCGCAAAATAAAGTGTGTGTTCATAATTAATATCAATGTTTATATTATTAAATAATTGTATTTTTGAGTTTGGGCTTGGTGCTAACATTGTTTTACGGCGGACAATAGGTTTACTATCGCCCGCCTTTTCTCCTTTACAATATTTTATTTACCTTTGTAAACAGTAATTGTTGCGGTTGCTCCCTTTGACGGATTTTCGTTCGAATCCGCATTAAGCGTCAGTGTTGTTGCGGTTTCGTCTGCTCCGATAAATACCGTTCCGCGAACGTCCACATATGTCTTACTTGAGTTCGCACCCTTAAGCGTCCATGTAACAGTTTTATTAAAGAATCCTGTTCCGCTAACTTTTGCGTTAAACTGTATTTCGCTGTTTGGAACAACCGTTGCGCTTGCGGGCGAAATAGTGACGCTATTAACCGCCGCCACGCTGTCGCTGAAAGTTGCGGCAGGCGCAAAAGGCGAAACACTAATAATTTTCCAACAATGAAGGAATGCATTAGTATACAATCCATCGGGATTTCTAATATCTTCCATTGTAATCAGTCGGTCATATATCTGGATAAAATCATCATCGATAATGACGGCGGGGATCTCTGCAAGCTCCGAAAGCTGAGAATCTGTAATACCCTTAATCTTTGCGCTTGTTACGTTTCCATTTGCATCATATGTAATATTTTCGCATGTTTCAGGCGCGCACTGTGCAAGTCGATTTATGTCAATATCGCCAAACGAATCTACCATAAGTCTTTTAGACAAAAACTCGGCTTTATCCATATTAAAGGCCGCCGCCAAAACGTTTACATCCATTGCCGCATCAAAATCGGCGGTTACAATAACAGTTTGATTTACATGCTGTGAATGCGTTTTTACACCCGCAATATTGTAATCTGCCGTCATAAACTTCATTTTATTGGAAGTTGCCTTAATTTGAGTAACAACGGATTTAACATTGGCATCTGTCGAAATTGCGGGAACTGAAATTGCCTTAATATTGCCGTTTACAATATTCAGTGCAATAAGGTATTTCATAATATTAAATTCATCATAGTTACTTGCGCTGACAAGACTTTCGTATATTTTTTCAATAAGTGAATACAGGCCGTTTTCGCTTGTAAACGCCGCTGACAAATCCTCATTTGAAATTGTAGCGGGATACTTCACTTGATAGTTTACAATGTGAAATGCGGCGCGAATATCGGGAATGCGCCGCTTAAAAACCGTTTCGCTTGAAATATTCGGATTATAAAGTTCCGCATTTGCAATATTAACAAAGATTTCTTCAATTGTTTCGCCCAACGACAACACACCCTTTTTGAGACTTTCCCAAGGGTTGTTGTACATTTTACTTGTTACTGTAACAAGGATAATTCGGTTGATAAGATCCGTTGCGAACGCATTGCGCAAATTCGGACTATCCATAATAATTTTACCAATTGCGCGGATAGAATCAGCGTCCGTTGCAGTGAACGGAATATAATTCTTATAGTTTGTTGAAAAACCTTCGTTTATAATTCCGTTGATAACATCTTTAGATACATTCGTCAATACATAATTTTTAGGTCTTGTAGGCATATGTTTATTCCTCCGTAAACAAATCTTTTATTTTAATTTCCTTTTTTTCCTCTTCGTTTTCATCTTCCGCAAACTTTTCGCCTTCATCACCTTCACCGAAAAAACGTTCTTTATATCGTTTCTTAAGTGAATTATATTTGTTTGTGACTTCTATCAATTCTTCCGAATTATCAGCGAAAGAATCGGAAAAATCCTCAAGAAAAGCTATTGCATTTTCGCTTTCATCCTCTCCGATAAAACTCTTCAAAGATTGAAGTAATTCTTCTTTGCTACGTTTCATATTAGTATTCTCCATTCAGCACGGTTACACCGTTTATTTGTACTTTTACTTTTGCCGTTTTACCGTTTACCGACAGCATCTCATCAAATCCCGCCTGTGACTTCGGGCCCCATTTACCGTCTATCTTGCCAACATCATATCCGTTTGCAGATAAGGCCCTTTGCATTAATTCAAATTTTTCGCCGCGTTGCATCGGACTTGTTACCCTAAAGCGCGTTCGTTCAATTTCGGGAAAAACAAGTATTTTGTTGGGAATACCGTATTCGTTCCAACCGTCATTAAGAGTAGACATAATAATTCCATCGACAAAACTTTTTGCCTCAATAATAAGCGGAACCCCGTTTACGTTTTGTCCGACTACATAGCCCACATGGTGGATCCTGCCGCTTGAATTGCGCTTAAAAACACAAGCACCTGCCGCAAGCTCACCCTTTTCGGTAATATACTCAAGTGCCTCATCATCTTTGATACCGCACCAATTTGTATAGTTACCTGCCGCGTTGTTATCCTGTCCGACAAAAGCATCAATCAAGCCGTTGCAGTCATACAAATATGCATTGTCTGTTATCCATTTTTGCGTTTTACTGTCGAACTCGGCTTTACTGTAATTTGACTGATAATATTTAGTATACGCATAATCAAGCCGCCATTGCGTTGCTTTTTGTCCCGTTGTACCCATCAAATAATGTGCGGGTACTGTTCCAATCTCGCTGTCGGTTACGCCGCAATAATAAGTGCCTGCCAATAGTTTATTCTTCGGCAAACGCTTGAAAAGATATTTTACAAAATCCTCTGCATTTTTCATTCCTTACTTAACCTTTCGTAAAGTTTGTTGACAATAAGAGTATTATTATCAATAGTTTTTCTTAACTCATTCACTTCTGTTTTATGCTCATTCATAATTTCGTTTATAATTTGCTGATTTTCCTTATCTTTTTTGACAATGTAAACCGCAAGTGCTATCATTGCCGCAATCGATACCCCGTATGTTGATATAATCTGTACCCATTGTTCCATAACTGTAAACCACCTTTTTACTATAATTGCAAGGGAACTGTTTAACGTTAGTTTGTAAGACCTATTCAGCGGTTCAGTCGGTTTCACCCGTTACATTCTGAACCCGCAACGTTATTTTAAACATGTTCCCCGCAAAATTATTGTAACACATAAGTTTATTTTTGTCAAGCGCGTATTAATTTAAATGCGTTCGAAAACTCATTTTTTATTTTTACAGATTCATAGCGAACCGCGCCCACATTATACATGTTTCGTAAAGTCTGCAAACATATTGACTTTCGAACCGCTAATAGCATATTGGGTTGCAGATCCGAATTTGTCAGCGCATATTTTATTAAGCAGCTTTCGTCAATATCACGGGATACAAAAATCAACCCTTCTTTATAATCTACCCATATTCCGTAATTATTATTCATATATAATATTGTGAAATAGTATTTCGCGCTTTGGGTTTTCTTTTGAACGAAATTTTTATTATCCCTCAAAAAATCGTTTTCCATATTATATTTACCGTATGCCGTGCCGTTTATGATGGAGCCGAACCGCGTTTTCATTGCCGCATTTGTATATTCTTCATTCTTTATTACTTCCACCAATATTTCATTATTAATGCGCTTTATAGTTTTATTCCCATACGGCGGAACAATATTAAAATAATCAAAATACGGATTAGAAATTGTATACGCATTCGACAAAAAGAAAACTACAACATCTCGCAATCTTGCAATTGTTGAATACAATTCTAAAAAGTTTGTTACTTCATCTTGCAAATAATGATAAACCCCTTTATCAAGTATAAATTCGTCAAAACATATTTTGCTTACATTCGGGAACGGAATTGATTTTAGGATCTTCCCCGTTGATAATGCTTGCGCCTGTCCCGCATATTCGTCATTGATATAAAACATATTTCCTTTCACTTTAAATGTAACATTCGGAAACTCGGGTTGTATATCGTCAAAAAACGATTTTAACCTTTGCGCTGTTACCTCCGTTTTGTATCGCCGAATGTATATAAACTCATTTTTATTTTTTAAAAAATCCTGTATTGCCCATCGTTTAAAAGCATATGTTTTGCCTACACCGCGCATACCAACGATAAAATTAAATAAACAATTATAACTCAATGCTTTTCCTATTTCATAATACATAGCTTTAACCCTTCCTTACTGTAAATTCTGTTTCATCAAGCACAATTCCGCCCGCTGTATGTACGGGCCGCAATTTTCCACCATACTTTGCGCCCTCCGTGAAATTCTCGAAAGTAACTTGTGAGTGCAAATTCGCGGGCATTCCTGCACATGTTACATTTAGTTTGCCTTCAATTTCTTCAATATATGTTTTAGCTCTTAAAAATTTGGCTCTTGTAAAACTCGATTCATGTTTCCATGCTCCAAGCTTTACGTCATCAATTTCCAATTCTTCGGGAATGTCATCACCTAATAAATGCAATGAATCGGTGTCCGCATATAAAAAACGGTGAAATACTTTTTGTGCGCTTGAAATTGTTTTGTATCTTGCCCATGCGGTTATAAATGCCGCAATTGGAATGTAAATCGGGTTGCGCTGTTCCCATTCGCCGAATACATATCGTACATTATCATTCAGCGGATCAATTACAGGGATCTTCGATCGTACATTGGGATTCATACCAAATTTGCCGTAAAGCGAATTCAACATCAATTTGGCAATTGTTCTTAATGGTTTATTACCCTCTACCGTTGCTTTTTCTTTTACAGCGTACCATTTATCTATATAAGAACGAAACATTATATTTGAACTTTTCCATTTCCAACCACCGATATATTCTATGTTATAAATATTGTAATGAGCTTGAAACAATTCCATATCAACGGAAGTTAAACATAGCGTAACATCTTCGCCGTTGCTGTCAATTATATATTCCGTTGGATTGAATGCCGTGCTGTTTTTTAGCTGAATTGTAGGAATACAATTTTTCTTTAATTTGAAATTGCATCGTATCATTTGAACATATAAATCATATAAATCATCTTTTTCATAATTATCATCATAATATATTGGGTCTCCGTACGGTAAATTGCAATAATACATAACAGAAGGATATAAAGAGTTAACATCTAATACAATTCCGTTGCCAACTATTTTATGAGTAAAACGCGGGTTTGCATATGTAAAGCCGCCGCGATAGCATTGTCTGACATCAGCGTCGTAATCGGGTTCGGGAAACCACCTTGAAAAACATTTTTTTGTTATTATTTCCTTGTAATTTGTCATTGCGTTACTTGCCGTTGTGTTCTTTGTTAAACCTTGATGAAATAATATTTCTAAAGCTTGCGCCACAATTTGACAGTCATTACGCAAATAATGTATCTCATCAATTGTTAATTCATGCCCAATTTCACGATCCGCCGTATAGTCAATTTCTTCTTTTTGTATTGGTAAATTAAAGGCTTTTGCAATTTCCGCCACCTTAAACGGCAAAAGCTTTAAAGAATCTAAAAAAGTTATTTTATGGTTTTTCTTTTTTAGAATCTTAAAATATGTTGTAATTGAATAGAATATTCCCTTGTCGCTTATAAGTGTCTGAAATGTATTCGGCCGCTTATCTTCATCCGTTATATGACACCACCCACTTTTTAATAAATGATAAATTATAAATTCACCATCAAATTTTAAGTTATGAAAATATATTGTTTCCTGCTGTTTTGATAATTCTTTCATCTTTTCAAAAAACGAAATTATATTATTTCCATAAATAAAGTTTGAAATATTACCTATTTCACATAATCCCCATGCCCACACTCTGCAATCATCCGCGTTCGTTGTTGTTTCAAAGTCGGCAACATACATTTTATAACCTCTTGATATTATCGTAAATAATTTCCCTTTGATTTTCACGCTCAACGGGATCACGATAAAACAAAATAAACAAATAATCGGAGCCCAAACTTGCATTAATGAAGTCGTCAATATTAATCGAATGTATTTTGTTTATTATTTCTCTCAATCTCGGATCGTTGCTGTCAAATAAATTATTTAGCATTGAAATATAATTATTCCTGTATTGCACATTTTTTCTTTCAAGATAATTCGGCTGAGTTTGCGTATCAAGCGACCGCAAATATGAGGGCATATCGCGCATACTGATTTGATCAATATCCTGTTTCGGCAACAAATTAACATCGCGCATTCGACCCATTTGCGCCAAGTTACCCCGCTCAATTTCGCCCACTCTTGCGCGTTGTTTCGCTCGGCGTTCATTTATTAGATCTAACTGTTTTTTCGCCTTCCTATATATTGCATCGGGCAATTCAACGCCCTTTTCCGTTTTTACTGTTTTATATCCCCCTTCCATAAATTCTTTTATTACAGCCTTTGTATCTGCAACATCGGGACTATCTTTCAATTTTGAATATGATAATTTATCGACTTTAAAACCCCGCTTTTCAAACCTTTTTGCTTTTTCGTTGTAGGCTTTTACCATTTTCTTTAATTCGGTATCAACAGCTTTCGGCTTTGCTGTAAATGCTTGCAATTCCGAAATTATACTTTCAATGTTTCCGCCGCTACTTTTAATTTTTGAAACATATACTTTTTGCGGAATAGGAATATATTCCGCTGACAGTTGGGCTTTCTTTTCAAGCCTCTTTATCTTCGCATTAAAGTTTTTTACCACTTTTCGCAACAGCTCATCCTGTTTTGTCATTCTTATATCACCTCTTTAAATTTTCACGCACTATAAATCATCGGTTATAGTGCGTGAACCATTTTATTGATATATTGTATTCCCTGTTTTAGATATTATTTTGTAACAATATCCAAAGTGAAAATTCGATTCGCGCCGTTTGTAATTTGCCGAACGCGAACAGGGATACCTTCTTCCCATGTGGGCGAACCGTACAAGCCGAAAATTCGCTTAAGGGAATTATATATTCCATATGACGTTGCAGTATATGTATGACCAATTACATCAATCAGCGTTACGCGCGGTGTTGTACGGACTTCGCCCGTTTTTTCATCAACGATATCAACGGGTTCAATGATAACATCTCTTATTACAATTTCCTTTCCAATATGATCCGCGATTCTAACCTCGGGAGCATTCAAAGCATTATACAATTTCGCTTTATCGTTGTTGGATTCAGCCACGAACGAACTGTAAATTGAGGTGGTTGCAGTGTTGATACCTTCAAGGATCTCATTTTTCTTTGTGTTGGTTGTAATAATTTCGTTCATAATTTTTTCCTTTCTTAGAAAACCATTTATTGTATTTTTTCGGTTTCCTTGACGTGCTGTTAAACAGCACGTTTCGCTTGCTCCCGCAAGGCTCTTCAGAAGGATTTAAAAAACGAGATAAGATACGAATTTATACTGGGTTGATATTCGACAGGGTGTAAACCATTTATAGCCGATCCCATATCGCCCATTATACGGAACGATTATGCCAAGTCGTTTTCGAGACAAATAGCCACGAGTCAAAGAGTTGACAGCGGCATAATGTAATGTTGTTACTTCTGTCAACGCCAAAATCAAATTACATGCCGCATCTTGCGGTTCACCAACTTTGTATACCGCCGACCGCTTGTCCTCTGATATTGCGTAAAATGTTTCCCATTTCGCATTGACAATTTCCGCTGCTATGTCGTTCAAATCAACAGGCAATTCTTTTTTGCCAAAAACACGATTTGCAATATCATCGTATTCAATCCGTTCTTTGTGCTTTTGCGCATTTACAAAATAAATCATTTTTTCGTCCTTTCGTTATTCCCACCCACCCCACCTATTATATTATTTCACTTCAACGTAAATAATGAAATAGTTATCATCTTCCGTCATCATTGTAACGTTTTTCACGTTGTATTCCGTACCATCATCAGCGCAAACGCACTCTTTTGGACTATGATAAAGCATAATTTCATCATCATACTTTACCACCATACAGCGACATTTAAGCGGTGTATAATTGTTAAGAATTTTTGCGTAGCAAGCTGTAATTTCTTCATGCGGTTTTGCAAAAAGTTGCCACATTTTGACTAATTTCATTTCATTTACCTACCATTTCATTGATATTCGGTTTGGTTTCCCCTTACCG
>ENA-OPTB01001815-OPTB01001815.1-human-gut-metagenome-genome-assembly--contig:-NODE-1815-length-15158-cov-2.158578_pt1 | contig 15158 bp, 13 predicted proteins | sample MGYA00241810_ERZ501911 | MGnify/ENA primary metagenome ERZ501911 (study PRJEB25962, sample SAMEA2042304) | human gut metagenome | biome: human gut; feature: human-associated habitat; material: faeces... | reverse complement strand
GACACCCGGGCGGTGATCCCCAACGGGAAATACATCTCGTCGCCCGTGACGATCCGGCTCAACAGCGCCGCATTCGACGGCGTGGGCACGTTCCTGCTGCCGATAACGATCGAGCGCGTGACGCCCGACCTGCCGGTCAGCCCGACGCTCGGCACGGCCTACCTGCGTATCAACGGCACCTACACGACCAATCCGTTCCGCCCCATCGACCGGAGCGGCTGGAGCGTGGAACCCTTCTCGACCGAGGCACAGACCGGATACGACGACAACGGCAAAGCCTTCTCGGCGATCGACGACGCCCCCTGCACCTATTGGGGAACGCAGTGGCGCAACGCGAAACCGGGCCCGCCCCACTGGATCACGATCGACATGGGCAAAAGCGAGGAGCTGCACGGATTCACGATCCGCGGCCGTGCGGATCCGTTCACGTCCGACACGCCCAAGGCCAGCGGCAACCCGCGCATCTTCAACGTGGACGTGAGCGACGACAACGCCTCCTGGACCCGCGTCGGCACCTTCACCGTCGAAAACCGGATCGAGAACGAAGTCTACCTTGACCACAAGGCGACGGCGCGTTACTTCCGCATAACGGTCACCGCCACGCAGGCCGACATGTACCAGACCTGCATCGCCGACATCAAGGCGTTCTGATCCGCACTACGAACCGCTAAAACGAAAAACCGACTATGAAAAGAATACTGACAGCCGCGGCGTTGCTGCTCGTCGTCGCGGCCTGCAACAAGGACGAGAACTACAACGACAAATACGGCGCCCGGGCGGTTATCCCGCCCAAGGGCCAGAGCCTGCGCGTGATGACCTACAACATCTACGGCGCCCGCGCCACGAGCCCCGCGAATGCGGCCGACCTGGACGCGATCGCCGAAGTGATCCGCCGCCAAAACCCCGATTTCGTGACCCTGAACGAAGTCGACGTGTTCACCAACCGCACGGGCAAGGACGTGCACCAGGCCCGCGATCTGGCCGAAAAGCTCGGCATGGAGTGGCACTTCTCGAAGGCTATCGACCGTGACGGCGGCGAGTACGGCGACGCCGTGCTGTCGAAATACCCGATCCTCGAAAAGCGCAGCTACCGCCTGCCGTGCGCCGCCGAACAGCCCGGCGAAGACCGTTCGCTGTGCGTGATCCGCGTTCAGATCGACGGCAAGGATCTCTACGTCGCGTCGACGCACCTCGACCACCTCTCGGGCGACGCCAGTCGGCTGGTGCAGGCCACCGAGATACGCCGCATCCGCGACACGGAGTTGGAGGGCGACCTGATCCTCTGCGGCGACCTGAACGCCATCCCGAGTTCGAACGTCATCGCCACGATGACCTCGTTCCTGACGAACACGGGGCCGATCGACCAATACACCTTCCCGTCGGACGATCCCTCCCGCAAGATCGACTACATCATGTACGCCCCGATCGAGCACTTCGGCGTACAGAACTGCCAGGTCGTATCGCGCGGCGACCAGCAGGTCGGCGGCGTCGATGCTTCGGATCACCGTCCCGTGATCGCCGACATCCGCTTCCAGACCGAAGAGGACATCTCCGGCGAAGACGGCGGAGGGGAAGAGTGATCCCGGGCCGAAGGGCGGCTCCCGCATGCACGGTCCGGACCGGCCGCCAGACAAATGGTCGGTCCGGATTTCTTACCATCTCCGCTACGAGGCCGCTCCGAAAGGGCGGTTCCGGAAACGAAAATCTTCCAAAAAACAGACGAACATGAAAAAAATCCTATCGACGATCCTGGCGCTGGCCGCGTGTACGACCCTCACGGCGCAGGATTTCAAGATCACGCACGGCCCCTGGCTCTGCGACCTGACCTCGGACGGCGTCACGGTGGTCTGGGCCACCAGCAAACCCGCCCTTTCGTGGGTCGAGGTGGCCGAGGACGACGGACGCAGTTTCTACGCCGCGGAGCACGAACGCCGCTACGAAACCGTGGCCGGGCGCAAACAGGCCCGCAAGACGCTGCACAGCATCCGCTTGAAAGGGCTTCGGCCCGACACGAAATACCGCTACCGCATCTTCTCACAGGAGGTGCGCGAGTGGAAATACAACGACAAGGTCTATTACGGCGACATCGCGGCATCGAACGTCTACTCCCGCCGTTCGCGTTCAGCACCCTCCCCACGTCGGGATGCGACCTCTCGTTCGTCGTTCTGAACGACATCCACGGGCGGGCCGACTACATGGCCGGGCTCTGCCGCCCGATCGACTTCGCACAGATCGACTTCGTGGCCTTCAACGGCGACATGTCGAACAGCACCGAAAGTCCCGAACAGCTCTACCGCGACTTCATCGACGCCTCGGTCGGGGCCTTCGCCTCCGAGACGCCGATCCTCTACAACCGCGGCAACCACGAGACACGCGGCATCTACGCCGACCACCTGCCGGAGTACTTCCCCAAGGTCGGGGGCAACTACTACAAGCTCTACATGGCCGGCTCGGTAGCGGTGCTTCTGCTCGACTGCGGCGAGGACAAACCCGACTCGGACATCGAATACGGCGGACTGGGGGCTTACGCCGCCTACCGCGAGGAGGAGGCCGCCTGGCTGCGCGAAACGGTCGCCTCGGAGGAGTTCCGCAACGCTTCGGCCCGCATCGTGCTGCTGCACATCCCGCTCGGGAACGGCACCTGGCACGGCAACATCCATCTCGAAGAGCTGTTTCTGCCGATCCTGAACGATGCGGACATCGACGTGATGCTGTCGGGACACACGCACCGCTATTCGTTCCATCCTGCCAACGACAAGGTACGTTTTCCGGTGCTGGTGAACGACAACGCGAGCCTGCTCAAATGCGACGTCGGCGACGGCAAGATCACGGCCCGCATCTACGGGCCGGAAGGTACGGTGACGCACTCGCACGAGTTCCCGCTGAAATAGGGGCGGATCGTTCGCTCCGCCGGAAAAAGGGCAAGGGCCCGACCGCATGGTCGGGCCCTTGCCCCATGCGATGCGACCGGAATCGGCGGCGGATCTTCCGAAAAGAATACGCGGTCAGAGGAACAGGTTGAAGAAACCGCTGCGGCTCAGCCTGAGACGCAGCTTCGACAGGGCCACGCCGATGTGCTTCTCCACGGCCTTGACACTGATGTTGAGCCGCTCGGCGATCTCGCGGTTCTTCAATCCGGTCACCCTGCTCAGCAGAAAGACGCGCCGGCACTGTTCGGAGAGCTGCGACACGCCGTCGTCGATCTCATGCCGAAGCCACGAAAGATCGAACTCCTCTTCGCAGCGGTCGGCAACCAGGCAGCGGACATATCCGTCGAGCGTATCGAGCCCGCAGGTGCCTTCGCCACGCGATTTGCGGCTGCGGAGGCAATCGATGCTCCGGTTCCGCACGGCCGTCGTCAGGTAGGGCAGCACCGGACGCGAGAAGTCGATCTCCGTGCGCCGCTTCCACAACATCAGAAAAACGTCCTGCACGATATCCTCGGAGAGGTTGCGGTCGTGAACCAAACGGAAAGCCCGGATGCACAACGTCTCGTAATGCACCAAAAAGAATTGCCGGAAATCGGCCGAATGAGCGTCCAGTTTCTCCATCTTCTCAAATCCGGGCGATACGGACGACCGCAGTCTTCCGAATCCATTTTCAAATATACAAAAACTCGTTCACATCCGGAAGTTTTTCGGGAAAATAATGCAAAGCGTCCGAAACCGAACGGGACGTCGTTTCGCACCGCACTCTTGTGTCGGAGGCTTTTGGCCGCCGGGGTCCCGGAAAACAAACCGTTGCCTGTCCGCTGCTTTTTCGGGATCGAAACAAAAGTTCGGGAATCGCTTCCGCATTTCGTTTCAAATTCACAAACGCCCCCATTTATTTATTGGAATACAGCAAATTATCCCGAACAACAGAAATAACAGCAATCATAGCGATCGTCGACGATATCGCAACAGCACATGATCATGCGGTCAAACAATCGATAGCCGGCAGACGACAGGTATGCGGGTCGTCCCGTGCGGCAAGCCAACCGCAACAAGCCGTGGCTCCGGAAGCATGATGTACGCCGCCGGATAGTTCCCCGTCTCCGCATCGTAGACGAAATCCTCTTCGAATGCGGCGTCCGGCATTGGTAGCGGGGCGTAACCGGTGCAGGCATTCAGAGCGGACACGCCGCGCAGCGCCATCAAGGCATCGTATGGAAGGCCGGCAGACGCCGCAGCGGTGCAGGCAGGGCGGAGCATACAGCAGTCCTCATCGGGAACGGAGCCGGATTCGTCGGAGGTGTCGAAAACCAAAACGGAGTACGATAAAACCCGATACGTCCAATCTCCATGTATGTCGCAGTCATTCTGAATACAAAATCGGGAAGTCCGGCCGGAGCCGGTGCTTCCCGAAAAACAAGAACGCGGGTTCCGCAGGACGATATCAATCGGTTCCGAGCATACGGGCGATCGGGGCGCTCATGGGCGAAGCGTACTGCTCGGCATAGAAGCGCCGCAACTCCTTTCGCATTCGTTCGATCCGACGTTCGTATTTCGGATCGCCGACGGCGTTTTTCGTCTCGAAGGGATCTTCTTCGTAATCGTAGAATTCGCATCCCACGATCTGTCGTTCATCGAAAGGCAGGCAGGTTTTGAATCCCCGCACCCATTCCACATAGCGGTAGCGGCTGTCGCGGATCGAGTAACCCTGTATTTCCCGACGATTCGCCTGCATGAAGGCGTATCTTTTAATTCGCTTGCGGGGATTTTTCAGCACGGGCACCAGACTCGTGCCGTCGATCCAGGAGGGCGGTTCGATACCGGCCAGCTCGCAGACGGTCGGATAGATATCCACGAACTCGGTCATCGTGCGGCATTGCTGCCCCCGGGTCATGCCGGGGACGGACATCATCAGCAGCGTGCGTGTCGGAGCCTCGAAATTCGTCAGTTTGCTCCACAGGCCATGATCGCCCAAATGATAGCCATGATCGCCCCACACCACGACGATCGTATTGTCGTCCAACCCGACTTTCCGCAACGCATCGAGAACCCGACCGATCTGCGCGTCCGTATAGGAGGTGCAGGCGTAATAACCGTGTACGAGGCGGCGCTGAATTTCCGCATCGAGTTCCTGCCCGGGCATATAACTATGGAACGAGGGTACATCGGTATAAGCCTTCACCTCATTCGAATTGTGATAGGCGCACGGTACGGGATCGGAACTCATCGATTGGAATTCGGCCAGCGGCATCTTGTCCCGATCATAAAGATCCCAGTACTTTTCGGGCGCTACGAACGGCAGATGGGGACGGATGAAACCGACGGCCAGGAAGAACGGTTTGTCGCTTCTGCTCAAAGAGTCGATCCATGCGACGGCTTCATCGGCGACACGTCCGTCGAAATAGGCATTGTCCGGAACATCGACGCATTCGGTCACAGGTTTGCCCTCCGGCAGCATGTAGACCGGCGCCTGGGGCTTTATATAAGGTTTCGTCCACGAAACCGGATCGTTGTTGTAGGTTTCGTCCGAGAGCGGATGATACACCTTGCCGATGCCGACCGTCTCGTAGCCGTGCGCAGCGAAGAGCTGCGGGAGGGAGACGATTTCCGGATTATTGCGCCGGAAAATGCCGTCGAGCGTCCATACTCCCGTATGATCGGGCCGCAGTCCGGTGAGAACGCTGGCGCGTGTCGGGCCGCTTAACGGAAACTGGCAGTAATTGTTCATGAAAGTCACCCCCGACGCCGCGATACGGTCGAATGCCGGCGTTCGGGCGATCGGGTCTCCGTAAGGGCCGATATTGGGTTTAAGGTCGTCGACCACTAAAAAAAGGATATTCGGAGGGGTCGGAACCTCCCCCTTTTCCGAGGCGGGAGCCTGCTGGGCCGTTACGGAACCGGCCATCGAGAGCGATCCGACGCCCAAAAGCATTTTTTTCAGGTCTGTCATTGCTTTTTCAAATTTTAATCTCTATTTTTGTTTCGTTCGAAAGGGTCTGAATTTTATTCCGTAACTTTAATTCTTCACTACCATGAAAACCATTGCAGCGATGCTGACTCTCGGAGTCGCGTGCTGGGCTTTCGGTACACAGGCCCAGACTTTCGATACCCGGTTGCTTTCACAGTACGATGCGTCTGTTTTGCGGGAACTCTATCCCGTATGCCGCCACACCACCGTCTCCGCGGAACAGCAGGTGCGGCTGGCCGAGCGCATCCGGCAGGAAAATCTCCGTTTCGCGGAATTGATCCGTTGCGACGGCGGAGTGCTCGCCCCCGCCAGCGAAACGGAACTCGAACGGATGCGCGATAACGCCCTGCGCGAGATTCTCACCGAAGAGCAACTGCTCCAATACTATCGTTACGAAGCCCTTCCGGCAGCCTACGCCCGCGGGCGCGAAGCCAAGAAGATCGTTTCGAAGCAGCTCCAACTCACCTATATGGAGCTGAAATATGTCAATAACGCCTTCTTCGTCATCGAGCAGGAGACGCAGGCGGCCAAAAAGTTCTGGCGCGGCAATCCCGCCGAAGCGCGGGACAGAATCCGCAGCGTCTACGAACGCGAAATCGCGCAGCTCGAGGCCAAGAGCGGAATCCGGATCGACAAACAAATGCGTGCGGTGCGGGTCGTGGAATTGACCGACTACGCTCCGCTGATGCCTGCCGGAAAGTAATCGTCCGCGATCTCCGGCCTCACGGGACCGTCCTTCGGGCCGGTCTTTTTTCTTGTCAAAGATCGACCTGCTGCGTCCGGGTCTCCCCGAAGCGCGATACCACACGGATCGTAACCCGTTCCGAGCGGGGAGTGCAACGGAACAGATGATCCGTCACTCTGGCCTTGATCCAGGGACGGGCGGCAATCCGCGGACTCCCTGCCGTACCGAAATATTCGCATGCCACGGGATCGAGCGCACGGAGATCGTCGTACCCGCAGCGTTTCATCGGGCGGAACGTGCGGCCCCCGTCCTCGGAATACTCTACGCGCCACTGCGGGTCCCAGTCCCAAACATTGACGAGCAGCTCCGATGCGGGGCGCGAAGCCCCGCAACGCGACGTATCGGGCGGATAAACGCTGAAAAGACGTTCGGGTGCGGCTGCGGCGACGTAGCGCCAGCGGAACCGGCGTCCCCGCACCTCGAAGAGTTTGTATCCGAGCGGAGTGCCGTCCAGACAGACCGGCCCCTCCCAGAAACCGCCGCAGGCGGCTCCTACGGTGTGCTCGGTCACTCGACGCGAAGGAGTCGCCACGCTGTTGCAGTGCGTATGTCCGGAGATGATCTGCACGCGGGCATATCCGTCCAACAGCGCCAGCAGGGCGGAACTGTCGCCGTAATGCTCCGGATCGGGGAATTGCCGGCTTTGCAGGGGAGCGTGTACCAGAACGACAACGGCGCGTTTTTTCGGGACGTAGGAGAGGTCGCGCTCGACCCATGCGAGCTGCTCCTCACCGAAACCGATGTCGTAAGCATCGCGTTTTCCGCCCCGAAAACGGATGTTATCCAGTACGATGTAATGTACGCGCCCTCGGTTGAACGAATAATACGTCGGCCCGTAATGCTCCCGGAATCGACGTGTGGCGGGCTCCTCGTTGGCAGGGGTTTCGCTGTCGCGGATCGGGCCGTGGTCATGGTTGCCGATGGCGTAGAAGACCGGCCGGCCGAGTACCGCAAAACTCTTCTTGCTCGGCAGGTGCATCTTCGGACGGTTGAAAACGATATCGCCGGCGACAAGCACCGGAATTTCGGACGACGCCGGAAGTTGCGCCACGGTCCGTTTCAACGCGGCGAGCAGCGAATCGAGCTGCGACAGTTCCCGACGGTTGCGCACCTGCGGGTCTCCCATCGCGACGAAACGGTGCCGGCGCCCTTTATCCGGCTCGCGGAGCAGCGTAAAATCGATCCCCTCACGCACGGCAAGCGTGTCCACCCGAATCCAAAACATCGGAACGCTCTCCGCGACCGGAACCGTGTAGCCTGCCGGAACGGAGATATATACATGCATGGCATTCTCTCCGCATACGAGTCGATAGGCTCCGTGCGAATCGGTTTGCGTGAACCTTTCCCCGTCGGTGACGACCACGCCCGGGACGCCGCGCCCGCCGCAGAGGACACGTCCGCATACCGGTTCCTTGGCCATCGCATGCTCCGCAAACAAAAGCAATACGAACGACATCGGACCAGCCAGACACGTAAAGAGAGAATTCATAAATAACAATAGTTTAGTGTTGTGTGGTGCAAATATAATCGGATATTTTTCAAAAAGCAAGTTTTCCGATACCGAAATCGGTAAAAAAAGCCGGAGTCCGTCAGACGGACTCCGGCTACTGAACCGGATACGGGACGATCTGCGCAATATCTATTCTGCAACCGTATCGTTCTATCGCGGGCTGTTGCAGTCTATCAGAACGTGCTGCGCCGCGTCATTCTAAAATCGCATTTCACCTTGCGAAGTTGTTTGTCGAGAATCATTCGCGCCGCCACACTTCCCATTTGCCGGAAATCGGTGGAAATGGTAGTCAGTCCGTTCAATACGATCTCGTTGATCGGCGATTCGTTGTAGGAGATGAAACCGATATCGCGTCCGGCTTTGAGTTTCTTCTCCTTCGCGGCACGCGCCAGATCAATGAGCTCCGTATCGAGCTGTCCGTTGAGGATGAGGTAGACTTCCTGGGGACGGACGATATCGGGGGTTACAGCCTGATAGAACTCGCACGGAATGCCGTGATCGGAGCAAAACCGTTCCGCCCCCTCGCGAATGAACGTATAATAGAGACTCGACGCTTCGGTGATGATATTGAGCCTGTTCTGTTTCCGGAGTTTTTTCAGCGCCTGCATCAACCCTTCGTAGACGTCATTGGTAAAGTCCTGATATACGACACCGTAGTTGCCGGGAAGCGAATCGAGGCACCGGTCGAGCAGGATGAGCTTGCGGTTCGGAATCCGCATCAGCGCCTTGACCGCACGCCGCTGCGTGGATTCGTCGAGCGGAAAGTGCGGGGTGACGACATAATAATCGAACTGGTCGAGGTTTTCGTCGATATAGTATTCGAGCAGGTCGATCTGCTGGTTGTGCAAACGGATAGTGATCTCCCCCCGTGTTCCGATCGTCGAGGAGAACGAGCTGAACAGCACCTGCTTGTAGGTGCTCAATTTGTCGAACAACACCAGTATCTTGGGATTTTGCCCGCTGTTTTCGGATGAAACGTAAAAGCCCTTTCCCTGCGTGGCACTGATAACTCCCCTGTCGCGCATGAGCGAATAGGCTTTCTTGACCGTTTCCTTCGATATCCCCAGTTGAAGCGAAAGTTCGTTCATCGACGGCAGCAGGTCTCCGTATCTGTACTCGCCGTTGTGGATAGCCGTTTCGACACTGTTGATGAGCTGTTTGTAGACGGGTGTCTGCGATTTCAGGTCTATTTTTATGGTATATGCCATATCCGGATTATAAAAAATAACTGTTTTTTTGTTTTTCACGACAAATGGAGTATATTTGCACCACACTACAACACACATAAATCAAAGCTGATGACGCCTATGTTGGGTTGAGTGTGCTATACTTTGGTACAAAAGTAATAAAAATAACCTGAATTGTAACTCAAAAACTACGACAAATGAGCAAACTTATCAGCATGACCGCAGCAATGACCTGTCTGGCGATCACCGCATCTGCCGGAAACGACACTCCGCATTGGTCCCTCACGTGGAAAAAAATGCAGACGACCGGCCCCGAACTGGAACTGATCGGTACATTGCCGACACGCACGACGCACGAATTGGGGGCTTCCGACTGGTCGGTCGGTTGCGAGACGCTCGACCGGGACTACGCCGATTTCGACAGCTACAAACCTTATCTGAGCGAATTGGGAGTAACTTCGGCACGTATTCAGAGCGGCTGGGCCCGCTGCGAAAAGCAGAAAGGGCGCTACGACTTCGCGTGGATCGACCATATCGTCGACGGAATGCTGGAAGAGGGGGTGCAGCCCTGGATCAACCTCGGATACGGCAATCCCCTGTACGGCGCTGAAAAAGGTCTCGGGTCGAAAATTTTTACCGACGAACCGACCATGAAAGCCTGGCTGAAATTCGTCGAGACGATCGTCGCCCGTTACCAGGACAAGGTACACGAATGGGAAATCTGGAACGAGCCCGATCTGGGCCCAAAAATGTGGACCGGGACGCTCGAAGCGTTCAACGACTTTTACGCTACGGCGGCCCGGGAGCTGAAAAAGCGGTTCCCGCCGAGTGCAGCCCGACGCCGTCATCATCGGCATGGGGCTTTCCCGTATGCCGTTAGGCTATACCGAACACGTGCTCGACCTGCTTCGCGAGCGAGGGCAGCTCGGCATGATCGATTATGTGAGTTTCCATCCTTACCACGAAAATCCCGACGACGCTACTCCCGGCATCGAAGCATTGGCCCGATTGGTGAAATCCTACGATCCCGACATCCGGCTCTTCCAGGGAGAATCGGGATGTCCCGCGACGCTCGAATGGGCACATGCCCTGCGTTACTACGAATGGAACGAATACAGCCAGGCCAAATGGGTCGCACGCCGCATGGCCAACGACTGGATGATGGGCATCCGCTCGTCGATCTTCACCTTCGTCGACCTGCAATATCCCAACATGCAGCAGTCGTTCGGGCTGTTGCGGACAAATCTTTTCAAGGAGGTGGTTTACAAACGGCCGTCGTTCCATGCCGTGCAGCATATGGTCAATCTCTTCCGCCCCGAACTCCGTTCCGCCGGACGCCTGAACCACGAGAGCAACACGCCGCGACGACTCACGGTCGCAGGCATCGAACGCCAGAAGGACGGAACGCTCGTCGGCGCCGTCGTCTGGCAGAACGACCGTATTCCTTCGGACAACCTGGCTTTCGAGCCGATCGAACTTTGGATCGAAGGACTCTCGCTGAAAGATCCCGTACTAATCGAGATGATCACGGGCCGGATCTACGCTCTGCCGAAATATCACGGGCATTCCGGCGACGGGCGCATGAAATTCACGGGACTTCCCGTATGGGATTCTCCCGTAGTGATTCTCGAACGGAGCGCCCTGCCCGAAGGGACGCAAACACGCGAACGCCAGATTTCCGGATCGACCCGGGACATGCATTTCTGACGACTATTTCCCGAACCGAGACAAAAGCGTTTCAAGTTTATGACAGGATACGACAAAGTCCGTAAAGGATACAAATGGGAGGTGCTGGCCCTGCTGTGGGTCGCCTACCTGCTCAATCAGGCGGACAGACAGGTATTCAACGTGGTGCTTCCGCTCATCCGCGAGGACTTGGGGCTGAGCGATGTGGCCGTCGGTACGATCGCCACGGTTTTCAACCTGTTCTATGCCGTGCTGGTCCCGATCGGAGGATTTATCGGCGACCGTTTCAGCCGCAAGTGGATCGTGACGGCGAGCGTCCTCTTCTGGAGCATCGCCACCATGTTCACGGGACTCTGCAACGGATTCCTGATGCTGGTCGTGATGCGCAGCATCGCAACGGGCGGCGGCGAAGCCTTCTTCGGGCCTGCGAACTACTCGCTCATCGCCGATTACCACGACCGGACGCGAGCCTTCGCCATGTCGATCCACCAGACGGCTTATTATGTCGGGATCATCCTCAGCGGGTATGCCGCCGGCGTCGTCGGCGAACTCTGGGGCTGGCGCAACGCCTTCTACATCTTCGGCGCCATCGGGGTTCTCCACGGCATAATCATGGCCGGACACTTGCGCGACCGCAAACATCCTGCGACCGAGCCGACAGAAAGAGGGGGGGGGAACGAGCAGAAACCCCGTTTCGCCGAAGGATTCCGCATCGTTTTCACGACTCCGACGGCACTCATTCTGACGCTCAGTTTCTCCGGACTGATCTTCGTGCTGACGGGGTATCTGACCTGGATGCCCACCTATCTCTACGAACGTTTCGACATGGATCTGGCCGCCGCCGGTTTCCACTCGATGTTCTACACGCATCTGTTCGCCTTCGTCGGAATCCTGATCGCCGGACGCATCTCCGACCGGATCGCCGCGAAACACCCTGCGAGCCGAATGGCCATGCAGGGCATCGGCCTGCTGGCCGCCGTGCCGTTCATCGTGATGATGGGACACTCTTCGACGCTGTGGATCATCTATCTCGGCTTCGCAGGATTCGGCTTCGCCCGGGCATTCTTCGACGCCAACACCTACACGGTTCTTTACGACGTCGTTCCCGAACGCTACCACTCCTCGGCGTCCGGCGTAATGATCATGACCGGATTCGCCATAGGAGCGCTGGCACCCGTCATACTGGGTGCCGTGAAAGAGGCGGCCGGACTCTCTTCCGGCATTACGATGCTGGCCGGCGTATGGCTCGTATGCGGCGTGCTGATGCTTGCGGGCAGCAAACGGTTCTACATGAAAAACTATAATCGCATAAACAATGTATAGCAAACAGAAAAACAGAAAGGCGAAAGCAGGGCTGTTCCTGATCGCATCGCCCCGATTCAAGAATCTGGGGGAAGGGCTGCCGCACGGCACCTACGGAGAACGCAAAGCCATGCAGGTCGAGGAAATTCTCGGGACACTCGACTTTCTCGACGTCATCTTCCCGGGGATCGTCTACGAACGGGAGGATGCAGTCCGTGCCATGGAACGATTCTATCTGGAAAAGGCGGACTTCATCATCGCCGAGTTCCTCTCCTGGTCGGAAGATTTCGCATGGATACGTTTCCTGCGCGACATGCCCGAGGTGCCGATGATCTTCGTCAACGTAGCCAAGGAGCGAATGGCCTTCCGCGACACGCTCGACGAGGACGACTTCATCGAGTACCTCTGCTCCGGAACGCTTGTCGGATCGCTCGAAGGGTCGGGATCGCTTCCTCGTGTCGGCAGAAAACACGTCCGCATCGTCATGGGATCGCGGGAGGAGGTGACCGGACGCCGCAGCCGCCCGCGTACGCAGCCTGCTGCGGCAATCGAATCTCGGACTGCTGGCCAATTACAACGAGGCGATGTGGTCCACCTATTTCGATCCCTACGCGCTCTTCACGAAAATCGGTCCGGAGATCCATTTCCTCCCCTATTCGACCTACGGCGAGGTCATCGACGGCGTGAACGACACCGTACTGAACGCATATTGCGACGAGTTGACGGCCCGATACCGGATGATGGACGACGTCGATCCCGAAAAATTCCGGGCTTCGGTTCGCGCCTCGATCGGACTGGCGGAGATGGCTCGCATGTCCGATTCCGACATTTTGGTCTTCAATGACATCGACCAGGCGATGTTCCGGCTGGTGGGACTGCGCGCCGGTTTTTATCACCCTTGGTTCAACGAGAACATCTCGGTACTCGTCCCCGAAGCCGACACAGGAGCCGGACTGATCTGCTATATCCTGAAACTGCTCTCGGGACGTCACGTAAACTTTCTCGAACCTTTCCACATCGAATCCGAATTCGGAACCTTCGCCGGTGGTCACGCCGGCCCCAACGACCACAACGACTCCTCATGGCAGGGGAATGTGGTCATCGCACGCGACGTGCGCTTCGCCAAAACCGACTACCGCTACGCCGGAGCTCCGTTCGCATGGTATCGTATCTCTCCGGGGCGGAAAACACTCGCCCAGCTCGTCGAAGAGAACGGACGCTACAAACTCATTTGCGGAATGGCCGAGTCGCTTCCGGGCGACCATATTCTGACTACCTATTCGCACAGCATTTTCCGGCCCGACGTTCCCGTCGGACGCTTCTTCGAACAGATTCTTCGCGTGGGCAGCACACAGCACTTCGGGGTCGTCGACGGAGACTACCGCCGAGAGTTGAAGGAGGTCGCCGCCCTGATGGACTTCGACTACTGCCCTATCGAATAAAAACATTCATCCCATAAAATTTACATACCATGAGTTTCATGTACAATCCGTACCCTTACGACGATCCGCGTGCGATCAATAAGCCGGTACTCGCCCCCCAGACCATCGAATCCGTCACAGCCGGAACTCCGCAGGCGGCAGCCAGACTCGCCCGGGAATTCGCAGAGACATTGAAAGCGACGCCCCAACGCAACCTGATCGTCGCATTCGACGGATACACCACGGCCGACTGGACCCGAACGATCAACCTGCTCTCGCAGCAACTCGGACTCCTCGGCATCGGATTCGAAGCGATGGATTTCGCACGGGTCTACAAAACCGAGGAACAGATCCACGAAATGGTCGACCCCTATCTGGAATGGGATCGCACGAAAGACCCGACGCTACTCTACGGCCGGATCTTCCGAGGCGGATACGAAGCGATGTTCGACCCTGCGAAAATCGAAGGGTTCGCACGACGGCTGTCCGAATTACAGGCATCCGCGGACCACGGCAAGGTGATCGCCGTCTACGGATACGGATGTCTCGTCGAAAGGCTGCGGCCGCTCTACGACAGAAAATGTTACTTCGATGTCACTCCCAAAGAATCGATCCTGCGTATCCGCCGCGGCGAATACGCCAACCTGGGCGACCGTACGGCCCGGCCTGCCAACCTCGTTATCCGGCGTTGTTACTACGTGGATTTCGAAATGGCCGTACACCTGCGCGGCGAACTCTTGCAGCAGAGCGTACTCGACTACTATGTCGCTTCCGACCATCACGACCGGATACATCTGCTGCCGCGGAATGCCATGGAACAGATGCTCGGCGCCCTGGCCGCCTATCCGTTCCGCTGCAAGCCCGTCTATTTGGAAGGGGTCTGGGGCGGCACCTATGTCAAGAAACTCCGCAACCTGCCCGACGCGATGCGCAACTGCGCGTGGGTCTTCGACCTGATCCCGATGGAGGTCAGCATCGTCGTCGAGGCCGGTGCCGAGCGGGTCGAGTTCCCGTTCTTTACTTTCGTACAGCGCGAAGGCGAGGCCATCATGGGCGATGCCTGCGTAAAGAAATTCCACGGTTATTTTCCGATCCGCTTCAACTACGACGACTCCTACCACAGCAACGGCAACATGTCGATCCAGGTACATTCGGGAACCCGTTACAACCAAGAAAATTACGACGAGCTGGGACGTCAGGACGAAAGCTATTACGTGGTCGTGGCCGGACACAACGCCCGCACGTTCGTCGGATTCCGCGACGACGCCGACACCGAGCAGTTCATCCGGGACATCAAACGCGCCGACACGGAGTACAAGCCCGTCGATTATCTGAAATACGTCAACTACGAGGTTTCGAAACCCGGATTGCAGGTCATGCTTCCGGCCGGAACCATCCACTCTTCC